>ERZ773070.94-NODE-94-length-68249-cov-27.031924_pt1 | contig 68249 bp, 71 predicted proteins | sample MGYA00580618_ERZ773070 | MGnify/ENA primary metagenome ERZ773070 (study PRJEB29015, sample SAMEA2738023) | human oral metagenome | biome: human oral; feature: human-associated habitat; material: dental | place: China | collected 2019 ...
CCCGCCGACCCCGGGCACCATAGGGGCAGCCGCCGGCGACCGGCCGGCGGGGGAGGGGAAGCACATGACTACGCAGCTCCGCAGCCTGGCCGACCAGATGCTGAGCGCCCTGGCCTACGTCCTGGACGTGTCCACGGGGGAGTTCAGGGTCGAGACCGGGGACCACTGGGTCACCGCCGAGGTGGGGGACGTCAGTCTCTCCGCCTTCCTGGACGATGAGGGGATGGTGACCGCCTACGAGGCCTCCCACGTCGACAGTGACGAGGAGCCGGTCAAGGTCGAGGCCGGCGAGCCGACCCGGGACCTGGACCACCTCAGCGTGGCCAAGGTCCTGCTGATGCTCCTTGTCGCTCGGGGTTGACAACAGCCTGGCACGTGAGATAAAAATATCTCACCAACTAACGAAGGGGCTAATCAAGATGTCATCTATCAAGGACCGAATGATTCAGGCACTCAACTCAAAAGGGATTGAAACCTCCAACATCGACATCTCAAAGAACCCCCAGGGGTACTGGGAGGCACATGTATGTGGCATCATCTTGCGCGTGCGCCAGGGGGAGACCTGGGCGTGTGCCGGAGGCGGTGCTACTCGCGGTAGCGAGCGCTCCAAGAAGACCGGCCTGGATGACATCAAAAAAAAAAACTCTCGACACGGCGATTAATCGTCGCGACATCGCTGAGAAGATCGCCGAAGAGATTAACCGATGGACTCGGATGGAGGTCTTGCCCTGGCTTTCTACTGTGGGATCAGACATTGTTGTTCTCGCCCCTTCGGGAGCCGTTTTTGGTATCAACTTCTCCGGAGGGAGCTTTGGGAGGCATGAGAGCGCCTTTGTCTCCGAGGTCTCCACAGGGGACTCACCCACCAGGGAGACCGACCTGGCTCGTGACCTCCTGTACGAGATCATCAACTCCGTCCTCTAGGAGGTAGGCCCATGCCGTCCATGGATAGGAAGAGACGCCACTCATCCGGCGTCCACGAGGGCGTCGAGTGGTGCACGGTCACCACTCACACGACCAAGGCTGGCGTCCGGGCCCTGAACGGCTACGTCCGCCTGCCTGAAGGGCACCCGTGGCGCGGCTGCCGGACGACCGCCGAGACCCATGAGCGTCTCGTGGACCTCGCCTCGGACAGGAGTCGTCTGCTCGTCGGCGGGGCTGCGGAGGTCACCTACGGTCCTGACGACGGTGGGTGGATCGGTTTTGACACGCTCAGGGCCTTCGACCACTGGGAGGGCGACAAGGAGCGCTGTCCGCTTCCGGTCCACTGGACCGAGGAGCTGGTCGAGGCCCAGGTGAGGCTCTGGGCGGAGATCGTCACTGAGGCCGCTGGTGCTTGACACCGACATCCGTCGCGCCCTGCTGCAACACCTGGCCGCGCACCCGCTCATCATCGAGGAGATGGGGGTGTGCGGCCAAGTTCGTTGTGATGTCGTCGCCCTGAGTGAGGAGATGGTCGGTTACGAGATCAAGAGCGACGCCGACACCCTGCGTCGCCTTCCTCGGCAGGTGGAGTGGTACTCCAGGGTGCTCGACCGCGCCCACGTCGTCACCACTGAGCGCCATCTCGAAGGTGTCCGGAGCGTCGTCCCCGAGTGGTGGGGAGTCATAGTCGCCTCCGGGCCGGCCAGCGACGTCCGCCTGCAACCACTGCGTGAGGCCGGGGCCAACCCGTCCCTGGACACCCGCTCGCTGGTCGATCTCCTGTGGCGCCCTGAGGCGCTCGCGGCCCTGGAGGCCAGGGGGCTGGCCCGTGGCTACCGCTCCAAGACGTTCTCGGCCATGGCCGACCAGCTCACCGAGTGCGTCCCGCCTGCCGAGCTGCGCTCGCTGGTTCACGAGGCGCTGGTGAGCCGGCAGGGCTGGAGGCAGCCGTCTTCTGCTCCCTGCGTCTGCGCCTCTGAATCTCAGCGGCCTTCTCCCGCTGCTCCTGGCTGTACCGTCGTCCGGCACTGACCCCGTTGCTGTAGCCAGTGGCTGCCGCCACCTCTTCCCAGGTGGCGCCCAGCCCTCTGGCGATGCCCACGGCCTTCTCGGCCCTCTCCTGGAGGGCTCGAGCCATCTCTTCGAGGGTGGCCGCGTAGGCCAGGGACAGGAGCCCGGGGTGGTCGTCCCACTCCGGGTGTCTGGTGCTGAGCACCAGCTCCTCGGCCATGGACCGGGTCAGGCTCGTCAGGCCCTCGTCCTCCTCCCTGCCGGCGACGACCCTCTCGACGTCACCACGGCTCCACGGGTCGCTCTTCCTACTCGGCGGCCTGGGCATCCCTCTCCTCCTTCATCCGCTTCCGCCGGCGCTTCTCGCAGTGGGCGGCGCGTCGACGCTGATCTGCTGTGTAACGCCGACTGGCACCGACTCCGTTGCTGTAGCCGGTCGTCACCGCCACGTCGTCCCAGGTCGCCCCATGGGCCCGTGCCTCCTCGACGACGACGTCGCCCAGGCCCCGAGCGAACCTCTCCATCTCGACCAGGACCGCGGCCCTGGCCAGGAGGGTGAGGCTGGCGCGCTGGTCGTCGGTCTCGTCCCACTCGGGGTGGTCGGTCTCATCGATGAGGCGCTCGGCGAGCGAGTCGATCCACTCCATGATCCTCGGGTCGCTGGCCACCTGGTCGTCGAAGAGCTCTCGCACCTTCCTCATCGTCCAGGGCGCGTCCTTTCTCGACGGTCGCCCGCTCATCGCCGCCTGCTCCTGGTCCTCCGCAGCCGGCCGGCGGCGGCGTCAACCTCCTCCTTGCTGATCCCCAGCTCCAGGGCGTCAGAGATCTCCTTCGCCTTCTGGCGTCGAGCCCACCTCTCGAGCTCGGTCAGCAGAGCCACCTTGGCCAGGACCATCACCCTGAAGTAGCCGCTGGCCTCCGGGTCGTGGTCGGGACGGAACTCGTCAGCGACGCTGAGCGACATCAGTCCCAGCCAGCGTTGGAGATCAACAATCGAGTCGACGTCCTTCATCTCCCGGTCGAACCGGTAGCGGATCTGACGGCTGGTCCAGGGCAGGCGCTTTCGGCCGCTCGTCTCCTGTGTCATCGCCGGCTCCTGACCGCCCCAATCTCTCGACCCCAGCGAGACAGGGTCGCCTGGCTGACATCTGAGAGATTGGCGAGCTCCATGCGGGAAATGCCGCGACTCAGAAGAACCTCGTCGATAACCATTCGCCTCAACTCCTTGGCTCGCTTGTTGACCTGACTAATGATGGGAAGAACGTGCCGGAGGTAGCCCTCTGCGGATACCTCGTAGACAACCTTCGGGAGCCTCTCGGGAGAGAGCTCACTCATAAGTCGGTTCATCTCCTCGCACAGGGCCTGCATGTTCTCGTAGACGTCATCCGTCTTCTCTTCGTCACTCATACCCCCTATAGTGTCCGGCCCTGGTACAGGAGAGGTCATGAGCAGCAGCAAGCCCCAGAGCGCGGCCCAGAAGAGGCGTCAGGAGACCCGGGAGCACGGAAGGTACGCGGCCTACGTGACCGGCACCAGCACCGCCGACGAGCTGTGCGGGATCGGTGAGAACCCCACCGATGATGACCCGTGGAACGACGAGCCGGTCCAGGAGCCTGAGCCCCAGTGGGATCCAGAGGTCTTCGAGGTCGAGCACGACGCCTACGACGACGAGCGTGTCCGCAAGTCCCTGGCCGGCGTGAAGCGGGCGGAGTCGTCTCTGTCGCTGGCGCGTAGGAAGCTCGCCGCCCACACGCTCCTGGGCCGTGTGGGCATGGGTGTCACGTCCATGCGCCGGGGGACCAGGAAGGACGGCCGGGAGCGCTGGAACCGGTGGATTCCCTCTGCCGACGGCCGCGAGCTCACCTGCAAGGAGATCGCCCTGGCCCTGCACCCCGGTAAGAGCGAGCACGAGGTCACCATGCTCTACCTGACCGACTCGGAGGACCCCAAAGACTGGGAGTGGGTCGCCGACGACGAGGTCGAGGACTTCAAGGCCGGCAGGCTCTGCCCCGGGCAGGTCTACGACGACTTCAACGCCCGCGTCGAGAAGGCGGCCGAGGACATGGGTGCAGACCCTGGGTCGTGGGTCGGCGAGAAGGTCGAGGAAAGCGGTGACTACACCTCGCTGAACCCCGATTGTGCCTACGACAAGAACGGGGCCCAGACCGTCATCGACGAGGTCATCTCCCGCAACAAGGTGGAGATGCCCAAGGGGAGCGCGGAGGACCTCACCAAGGCCTCCAGAAAGGCTCGGGCCGGCGTCCACAGGGCGCGCGAGCGGATCGCCAACGACGCTGCCGGGCGCATCCTCGCCGGAGGTGGTCGCTACGACGACATGGTCGTCTTCGCCGAGGACATCGGTGGCTACCTCCCCCACCCGGCGACCGCCTCGGACTTCTCCTCGTGGAGGAGGAGCGACTACCTCGGGGACATGCCGGCCGGCCAGTCCGTCGACCTCGGGGAGGAGACCCTTGACGAGGCCGCGGTCAGGAAGGTTCCCGGGGTGAAGAAGGCGACCATCAGGGGTGAGACCTTCTACACGGTCTCCAGGTCCGACTGGCAGGAGGCAACGGGCCGGGACGTCCCCGAGGGGCAGACGGGCTGGATGATCGGCTAGAGGCCCGCGAGAGACGACGGCGCCCACCCTTCAGATATGGAAGGGTGGGCGCCGTCTTGCACCTGCGGCTACCGCAGCCGGCGGACCCGGCTTCGGCGCATTGGTGAGATGGTCATGATTGACCCGGTCCTCCTGGGATCGCGCTCGCTCTTCATCATCTCCTGCTGGCGGGCTTCTCCGCTGATTGCGACGCCGATGACAAACCAGACGCCCAGCATAGATGCGATCATGATTATGAGGGTAATCTCCTGCAAGTGACCAGGGGAAATCTGTGGGAACAGTCGGCATGAGATGGATAGGACGATTGCCAGGAAGCCAGTCACGTTCGCTATGTAGAGTTCATCATTCTTAATCCTGTCTCCGAGCCATCCGATGGCCAGCTCCAGGGACCCGAACCACCCAGCGAGAAGGGCTCCAAGGAGACCAATCGCAGGGATCAACCGAGGATTAGAGACGCTTCCGATCGCATCCAGGTAGAGCTGCGACCCGATCAAGAGTCGGATCACCACCGCCATGGTGATTGACAGTAGGAGACCCAAGATGTAGGGGACCAATTTACTGTTCTTTAGATAGGTCATCTAGTTTCCATCCTCTGAATATCAACATCGCCAGTATGAGCATGAGGAATCCCGGGAAGAAGAAGATCATCACATCCAGAAAGAACCATAGCGTTGACGATATGGTCGCTTCTATCGACTCAGGATTGGACTCTGCAAGCTCGGGAAAGCCGAACCAGAACTGCTGCTGCTCAGGAGTCACCAGGGGTCTCACGTATGCTACGTAGACCACGAGGAACGTGGCGGCAATCCATGTGACTACTTTTAGTACCAGATTTGCACGCTTGACACTGGACAGCCACTCCTCCTCAGCCTTTCTTTTCTCGGCGATCTCCTTCTCACTCAGAGTATTCAGACGCCTGTCGTGAATAGGGTCGATGACGCACCAGGGCGGCCGAGGTTTAAGCCCTCTCCCAAGTGGCCGCCGTCGTCGGGGACACTCATCCTCTTGCGGCTCATTATCCTGAGTGTCTTGGTCTATAATTTCGTGGAGAAGTATCCACATCAGCATAGCCATCTAGGCTTCCTTTCCCTCGGCATTTTTCTTGTTCTTTCTCTCCTCTCTTTCCTTCCTCTCTCGATCCTTTGTGTCCAGAAGATTCTTCATCCTGTCCTTGCTTGTGTTTCCAGCGGAGTCAGTCTCTCTGTACGACTCGACAATCGCCTCGTCAATAATCTCGTTGAGCTCCATCCAGTACTCTACCTCGTGGCTCCTGAGGCTCAGGGCGGACTTATCAAAGACGACTTTTCCGTCCTCACAAATGATCCATCCCGGATTTTCATCCAGCTGCTTCCTGACCCACTCAATCATCTTCATGGTCGCCGGAGAACCCGAAGACGACACGACATGATAATAAAGCGAATTGCTGTAAGTACGTAGGCGGGGATATTTCTTGCTGAGGTCAAGCAATTCAAACTTGACACGCTTTCTACCCGACCCTCCGGAGACGGTCTTCAACCAGCGCCGGATGAGGATCGTCTCAGCCAAGATGGAGACGACGATGACGACCAGCGGGATGGGAATCATGTAGACCAGGGAGACGACCGTCTTGGCGGCCCCCAGCCATCCTATGTCGAGGATCGACACTCGGAATATCGCACAGACGGCATATGCGAAAGCGATGGCATAAGTCAGCCTTCTGGCTACGATGGCGGCGACGGGTTTCTTAGGTGTGCTCATTTCTGTCATCCTCTTTCTCGCGGTTTTTTAGGTTAGGAATGAGGTGTCTATTATGGTGATGATTTCTTGATCGGTTTCTTTCTCTCCATCGGCATTTTTAATTCCGATGTAGCTTGTCTGAGATCTGTGTTCCGCTTTTATCTTGGCTGACAGCGTACCTGTTATCAATATGATTACGGAGATGATGATAAGAGGAGTCGAGATAAAGTTGAGAAACGACAGGAAGGGTGCTATAGACGGCGATCCGGGCAATATTCCGGGGATGGACTTTGCAAACCTCGCCATAAGAGCAAATGCAAAAGTCACCAGAGATAGTCTGAGACTACTTTTTACATAGTGAGTGAAAAGTATTTTCTCGAGCTTCTTTGCACCCCCTTCTTTATTGTCATTCATGAAGCATCTCTCCCTCGTATCGCGGCCACCTGGTCTCTACGTAGGTGTCCGGCCCGCTGGTCGTGATGGTGCGCTCCAGGACGTCTCCCTGAACCATCCCCTGTATCCGGTCCACGCGCTCCAGGAGCTTGCAGAGCTCGGCATCACTCATGACCTGAGTCGTCGTCTGTACGGAGCGGCTCACGGCTCGATCCTTCCTCCACGCGGAGAAGGCGATCTCCGCGTGCTGCGTGAACACTCCCTCCGGGGTGATCCTCACCCTCTCCAGGTCCAGGTCTGAGGCGTCGGCGTCGCCGGTCCTTGTGACGCTGAGGCTGAACCTCCTCACCCCGTGGCTCATGAGGAACTCGCGTAGGCGCCCCATCTGCTCCACGAGGTCGTAGGCCGTGTAGGGCTCGAGGCTGCCCTCGACCACCTCCAGGCTGGCGAGGACCTCCTCCCCCTTGTCCCCATGGGTGAACCTGGCCTTGAACTCGAGGTTCTCTCCGAGCCCGTCCTGGATGACCTCCTGGTCGATCTTCTCCCACTCCTCGCGGGTGATCCGCGAGCCGGTCAGGCTGATCTCCAGCTCGGGGCTGCTGACGACGCTGCGGTACCCCATGGCTACCCCTCTCCTTTCTCGGAGGCCTTCTGCTGACACCACCATGGTGCCCGGGTCACTGGTCTTCCCCCTCGACGATGATCCTGGCGCCGTCGATCTCCTCGTCTGCGGAGATGGAGCCGTCCACTCCCATCCAGACGCGCTCGTCGCCGTCGCCGTAGGCCAGGCAGACGCCGTCTCCGGTCAGGGCCACGGCCCCGTGACCCGCCTCGTCGGCGCGCATGGGGCGGATCGTGGAGGTGGGAACCTCCTTCTCCCTGTCCAGGGACGTCGCCACGCGACAGGTCTCTCCCCTGGCTGAGACCAGCATCCCGACGACGTCGTCTCCCACGACGCTCTCGGAGACGACCCACTGCCCCAGGGCGATCTTCCCGTAACGGGTCATGATGTGGCGGCTCATTCGTCGTCACCCTCCTCGATGACCTCGGGCGGAAGCAGGTTCTCCAGCGGTATGCAGACCCCGTTGTGGACCCTGCCCCCGATCCTGCGGGCGATGATGGGCTTCTTCTGGCTGCTCTGGGCCAGCATCCCCTCCGCCTTCATGGCTGCGTAGGACTCGCTGGACTTCGTCCCCGAGGGGAGGAGGTCTGGGAAGTTCCTGGACGCTACCTTGAAGGTCGCCTGGGCGTAGAAGATCACCTCTCTGGATCCGTCGCTGCACTCCCTGATGATGCCGATGCGGTCGCCCATGGGCTGCATACCCCGCTCGGGGTCCGACTTCCAGCCCAGGAGCATGTTGATCCGCTTGCCTCCGGAGCCACGGACCGGCTGCTCGCCCTGGTCGTCGGTCACGTGACCGCGCCCCGACGCCAGCGTCTCCTTGATGGCGAGCATCATCTGGGCGCCGGGTGAGTGCTCGGCGCGCTCACGCACCGCGTCGATGACGATCTCCAGGGCCGCTCGCATGTAGTCGCCGTTGTAGAGGCCGGCCAGACGCTCGTCCCCGGCGATGTTCAGCACCTTGGGGCCGCACAGGTGACGGAGCAGGACGATCGGGCTGAGCACGTCCGAGCTCATCTCGCGGAAGCGTGTGGCCGCACCCCGGTCGATGCCGGCCTCCTCCAGCAGGATCGTCGTCAGGCGGTCGATCTCCTCCTCGCACCAGCGGCACAGGTCGATGACGTCCTTCCACGAGTTCTTGGAGGCGCCCTCGATGAGGTAGTGGATGAGGCAGGCGCTCAGTGTCGAGGCGTCCACGGTCTCGGCGAACATCTTCGAGACGCCGTCAACCTTCTCCGAGCTCCCCAGGGACCCGCTGGCGATGTTGACGGGGATGACCCTGTCCCGGGCCGAGCTGATCGTCAGGCTGTTCTCGGCCGTGACGATGAACAGCGCCCGCGGCGAGACCGGCGCCCGGGCGACCATGTTCGCCCCCATGCGGTTGCGGCCGCTGCCGTTGGCCACTGCCCGGATGAGGTCGGAGATGCCGCCCTCGCGGGTGGCCGCGGCGCCGGCGGACACCGACGGGGCCAGGTCGTCGGCGAGCCACACCGGGAGCTTGGAGATGATCGACTCGACGAAGGCGTAGGTGTCGTTGGCACTCCCGCCGGTGGAGCGCGAGTTGAAGGCGCCGGCGACGCGGGCCCAGAACCCGATGACGCAGCTGGCGCTCCAGGTCTTGCCGGTACCGCGGGACCCGACGAAGTACAGGGTCGTCTTCGGCCGGACGGGGATCGCCGGCCTCATCCCTGCGGCCAGGGTCATGAGGGCCACGCCGGGGTTGGTCCAGGCTCCGCTCAGCATGGTGGAGACGACGCGGGGGATCACCTCCTTGGCAACCTGCCTCCAGTCCCCCTTGATCTCGGGCAGGCCGAACTTGTCCACTCCGGGGAAGCGCAGGCGTTCCTCGGACAGGACGACCGTGGGGTTGTTCCCGATCTGGCTGTGACCGAAGGTGAACACCGGGACGCCGTCGGGGCCGGGCACCCAGCCGTTGACGGTCGAGCGCACCGAGGTCACCGGCCGGCCGTACTGCTCGGCCGTGTTCCGCTTGACGGCGTCGAGCCAGTCGCGCCCCGGCGGCCACTCCGGCAGGAGGGACACCTCCGTGGGCACCTGCACCCCTGGGACGCGGTCCCAGCGGTCGGGCGGGATCGACAGGATCTTCTCCGGTCCCAGGATGACGCCCTCGCCGATCCCGGTGTCGGGGTCCTCGTAGGTGACGTTTATGCGCACCAGGCGTTCGGTGTCGTCGGCAGAGCCGACGTCGTCGCGCACGCGCCCGGAGCGGACCTCGGCCTCGGTGGGGGCTCGCTTGATCTCGATGGCTGAGACGTAGCCGCCCACGCCGACGAGCTTGACCCGTCGCACCGGCTCGTCAGGGCTCCCGGTGGGCTTGTACAGCACCACCTTCTCCCCGTGCTCGCCCTCGACGTACGCCTTGCCCGGCACCCGCTCGGTCCCGCTGACGTCGGGCACCCGGGCCAGGACGGCGGAGAGCATGTCGTCGATCGCCCGCAGGCGGTCCTGGCCGGGCTCGCGGCCGGCGAGGTAGTCGTCCACCCCGTCGGTCCCGGTGACGCCGAGCTGGGAGAGATCCACCAGGTGGAAGCGACCGTGGTAGTTCTCGATCACCTCCTTGACCCTGCGGGCCTGACGGGCGACGTCGGCGTTGTCGCGAACGTCGGCGTCGAAGACCACGTAGACGTCGCGGTCCCGAGGGGGCAGGTGCGTCCACTCCCCGCTTCCCTTCCAGGTCGTCACCCCGTAGATGGCCACCGGAACCACCCGGGCCATCTCCGGAACGACCCTGAGGGCCTCGGTGACCTCCTCGGGGGAGGCGTCCTCCGGCAGGTCCCCGACCATCGCCGAGACGACGGCGTCAGCCTTCAGGAGTCCCTCGGTCACCAGCAGGGGGACGGTGCTGTCGTCCAGCCACTGCCGGGGAACCGAGGGGTGGACGTCGATGACGGTGGGGGCGCCCTTGGCCTGTAGGTACTTGGCCCGGTGCCCGTCGGTGCCCATGACGGGCTCGGCGGGCCTGAACTGGATCACCGCCGGCGCGTCCGTGCCCGGCCGGTACCAGGGCATGAGGAGGGCCGATCCTGTGTCTGTGCACTTTCGGGCCGTGTGGTACCCGCCCCAGCGTGACTGGGGGGTGTACCCGGTGGCGATGACGGCGTCCCGCTCTCCCCCGGGAACGGCGCGGGTGTAGCGCCTGGCCGCGGCCACTGCCGGGTGGATGCCCGAGGAGGCGAGCTTTCGCCCCTCAGGGTTGTCCTGGCCCGGGAGGGCGGCGTGGTCCTGGTCTTGAATCATGTCTCCATGGTGCCCGGGCACCATGGGTGCATGAGCAAGATCGCCGTCGGCGCCTACGAGCGCCCACTATTCATCATCAAACCAATCTCCGGACCCGAGCAGGTCCCGGAGTCCGCCGAGTTCCTCGTGCGAGCCCTGGCCCGCATCGGGGACGTCGTCTACGGGGAGGTCAAGGACACGGACATCTTCCACGACCGTGTCATCGCAGTCATTGACAACCTCGACGACCTGGATGCGGCCGTGGAGAAGATCGACCATCTCCTGGGGCTGTCATGACCCCGCGCGACATCCTCATCAACCCCTTCAGTGGGTGGTTCGACCTGGAGAGAGTGCTGGAGCCTCTGACTCCGGAGGACCAGGACGTGGTGCGTGACGCCGTCGTTGAGGCCTACGAGACCGGGCACCCGGTGCCCGTCTTCCTCGCTGGTAACGAGCAGCGGAAGGCGGCGTAGAGATGGGGTACATGCCCAAATCCTGGCGTAGAGACTTCACCGGCCCGCTCCGCGGTCTCGTCGAGACGGACGTGAGGTGGCTGGCCTCCTACGCGGAGGACCGGATCATCCAGGTCTCTGCGGACATCTCCAGGGGGTCGGGGATACCGGCCGAGCTCATCGAGGTCCATGCCCTGGAGCTGATCTCCAAGGAGCTTCTCAGGGCCCGCAGCCGCGCGGCCGTACGGGCCCAGCGCGCCGGGTGCTCGCTCAACGTGATCGCCGTCGTCGCCGAGGGCGACGAGGCCACAGGCTCCTCAGTGAGGTACTGGCCGGGGTGGCGCCAGGCCTCCGCCGACGGCGGCGCCCCCCTGGAGCCATGAGCGCCGCCGCCGACCGCCTGTCCGAGTGCGGCATGGACATGGTCCGGGCCGTGGACACCCTGGGCGGTGACGTCCTCGACTCGGTCCTGGCCGTCACCGAGGCGCTGGTGTCGGCGGCTCTTGCCGAGGCCGGTCGGCGAGTCGGCCTGGCCAGGGCCGAGGGGGCCAGCTGGGCGCAGGTGGCCTCGGCCACCGGCTTCGTCAGCCAGGAGAAGGCCGCCAAGCGCTACACGGGCAGGATGTGCCGGCCGGCCTCGGGGGAGAGGGCGGCGATGCTCGAAGACGTCTACGAGCCCAGCCTGTCATGGCCGGCGGACGGCGGCCTGGAGACGGTCAAGGAGCTGGAGGTGCTGGCCCTGTCCGCCCGCACCTGGGCCTGCCGGACCGTCCACCTCATGAGGCTGCGGGGGGACACGTGGAAGCACATCGCCGACGCCGCCTCCATCGGGTCCTGGGCCTCTGCCCGGGCCCGGTACGTGGGGGCCGTCGAGAGATTCGATCGAAAGACCCTGTCCACAGGGTTGTCCACAGGAAGGGACAAGGACACATGGAAGCACCACTCACCGTCGCCGACGCCCTTCGCGCCGCGAGCGCTGCGCGCGAGCGCCTGACCAGGGTTCGCCTCCACCGGGCGTCCACCGAACTCGTCAGCCGCGTCCACAGCCTGCTCCTGGAGGAGCAGACCTCCAGCGACCTCTACCCGTGGACCATGGGCAGGCCGGTCGGGGCCCAGGTGGGGCCGTCGCCGGAGCCCGTCTCGCAGGTCGTCCAGGAGATGGTCCGTGACACCGGGTGGCAGCACGAGCCCACGAACGTCGTGGGCGAGGAGGTCTCCTACTGGTACCTGCCGGGAGCCGGGTCTCTCCTCGGGCTTCAGGAGACGGTGGAGAGGGCCGCGGCCACCTTGTGGGAGAAGAAGCGTCTCGTCGCACCTCCTGCCCAGGGCACCCTGCGCTCCTCCCTGGACACCGCTGTGCGCAAGTGCGCCCTCGCCGTCGAGTGCGTCGTCACCGACTTGATGACATCCACCGACGTCGACCATGTGAGCATCATCCCGGACGACGACGGGCTGGCCGTCGTCATGGCGCCCACCGACCCCGGAGTGAGCGTACGACTGCCCTTCGAGACCGCGGACGCCGGATCCGTCCCCTGGGCGACCCGCTCCCCCTGGTTCCCCGGCTTCTTCGAGGTGTCGCGCGAGAGCTGGGAGTCATCACGAGCCGGGCGCGTCAAGGCGGTGCTGGCATGAAGGTCCTCGTCGAGAAGAACGCCGACGCCCCGGGTTTGAGCCGGGCGTCGTGCATCGCCCTGGGGCTCATGCTCTCCTACGGCGCCGCGTCGAGGCGTCCGCGTCGCACGATCGCCACCTTCGCCGACCTGGCTCAGATTCCTGCCGAGGAGCAGGACGTGGTGCTCACGGACGAGCAGCGCTCCCTGCTGTTTCGGGCCCGCTACTGGCTCCACGTCGTCGCCTCCAAGCCGCAGACGACCCTGGCCGTGTGCAGCCAGTGCGGCGCCGCCTACGTCCGCTCCCCAGGAGCGTCAGTGCCGTCGAGGTGCACCTACAACCCGTTCTGCGACGGGAAGGTGGTGTGGGCCGGCAAGGCGACAGTCAAGGAGGTCTCCCCTTCACCTGACCCAGGTGAGAGGGCTGGCATTGCGGCCGATGCTGTCGGCTGACTGACGGGCCTCCTCGGCGGCCTTGCGGATCGCCTCCAGTGAGGCACTTTCGGCTGACGCCCAGCCGCGGGCGTAGCCGTTACTGGTCTGCACCCGGCAGTACCCCTGCCGGGCCACGATGATGATGCCGCTTTCTCGCGCCGTCCAGGCGCACATGTCCGGGTCGTAGACGACCTCGATATCCTCAGGGGTCACGATGATCCCCGCGCTGATGTACATGGAGAGGCGGTTCAGGTGGTCGGCGACCACCTCGGCCACACGTCCTCTAATGGTGGACATGGGTACTCCTTCATGGGATTCGGGCCCGCCCGGCTCGCGGCCCCTGCTGAGATATTTTTATCTCACCTCCCCGGCTGGCGTCAACCCCTTGACGCTGTCGTTCTCGGGGAGACCCTCCGCTCAGGGCCTACGATCAGCAGAGCAAGACACCCCCGAGCAGAAGGCCCTACCGATGAGCGTGAACGTCAGCGTGCCCAACGGATTCGACCCGGACAGCAACAAGCACGTCGAGCTCCTGACTCGGGCGGTCCGCAAGCAGCAGAAGAGCCAGTCGCTGGTCTACTCGGGATTCGACCCCCAGACCCGGCAGGCCTTCTTCGCCGAGCCCGTGAGCATCAACTCCGGGGGCCAGGAGGGCGACTGGGTGGGGCTGCCGCCCAGCACCAAGGCCAACGAGGGGGACAAGCAGGCCAAGTTCCTCAAAGGGCTCTACGAGTCCCGAGGGATGTCCGGCTGGGAGATGGTCGAGTTCGACCCCCTGGCCTTCAGGGCCCGGGTGGCCCCCGTCAGCACCGACGAACTTCGGGCGCGCAGTGCTCTGTCGAACGCCCTGGGCTGCAAGCCGTGGGAGGTGCAGGTCAAGGCCGTCAGCAAGGACCGATCTGACCGCCTCGGCTACGACGTCGTCCTTCCGAAGACGTACGTCCCTTCCAAGCACAACGCCAAGATCGAGGAGGCGGTCACGTGCGTCTTCGGCCGGCCCGGCTGGTTCTTTGAGGTCGCCTGGGCCGATGACGGGCTCGTGACCATGAAGGTGCGTCCCGGAAAGCTGCCCACCTTCCCCAAGACCATCCCCTATCCCGAGGTGTCTGGGGTGACGCCCTTCCTGCTCAGCAGCACCTCGTGGTCGAGAGTGCCGATCGGCCGGCGTCTTCCGAAACGGGGGGAGAGCGACCTCGGTGAGGAGTTGAGCCTCGACCTGCTGGCCGGTCCCCACACCCAGCTCGGAGGTCTGTCCAACTCGGGTAAGTCGGTGGTGCTCAACAACATCATCTTTCACCTGATGACTCATCAGGCCCAGGTCTCCATCATTGACGACCCGCAGAAGGCCGTGGACTTCCTGTGGGTCAAGCCCTACCTCCCTGAGGGGTTCGGATGGGGCTGCGACGACCTGAAGTCCTCGGTGGCTGCCCTGTCCCTCGTGTGTGAAGAGGGCAAGCGGCGTGGGCAGATTCTGAACGCGGAGGGTGCTCAGAAGTGGACTGACCTGCCCGACTCCTACAGCGCAGACTTCCGCCCGATCTTCGTGATCGTGGACGAGGCCACGTTGCTCTTCGTCATGACCGAGGAGCCCAAGCAGCTCCCCAAGGACCACCCCATCCGCGAGAAGGCGATCACCGAGAACATCTGGAAGGCGATGCGCAAGGAGAAGATCCGGGAGATCGCTGCCAAGTGGCGGTTCGCCGGCATCCACATCCTGGTCTCCACGCAGATCGCCTCCGCGGGCACCGGTCTAGGGCCGGAGCTCCGAGGCAACCTCGCCAACAAGCTCCTCATGGGGTCAAGGCCGAGCAGGAGCCAGATGGGCCTGGTCTTCTCAGACCCCTCGATCATCCCTCAGGTGCCACCCAACATCCAGTCCGACGGAGCCGTCGTCAAGGGTGTCGGCCTGTCCGCTCTGGAGGGACAGGCACCCGGGGTCTTCAAGGGCTACTGGCTCGGCTCCGGCGACGACATGGGCGCCAGACTGGAGGACATGGGACTGCCTCGCACCAGCAACCCCGCGCCGAGCCGTGCGGACATCGTCCGCTTCGACCCCCTGGCCTACGAGGGCGACGAGGACGACTACGAGCCCGGCCAGCTTGAGCCGGAGGGATTCGGCGACCCCGGTGGCGACGACGGGGGCGACCTGAGGGGTGCGGCCCGGGCCTCGCACGAGCTGGCCATGAGCGCGGCGGCGATGAAGAGCCGGCGCGCCCGGTCCGCGGCGACCCCGACTGACCTGGTACAGGAGGAGGTATGAGCAACAAGGATCTCAGCCCCCTACAGCTGGCCCAGCAGGCCAACCGAAACGAGGACGGCACCTACAGGAGGAAGCCCGGCCTCGGCACCAGCGCCGCTGACGAGCTCTGCGGAATCGGTGAGGAAGTGGTCTTCGAGGCCGACTGGCGCGACCTGGAGGAGATGGAGGAGGAGGGGGTCGACTGGTGCGTCGGAGGCGTGGAGAGCGTCTCGATCATCCGCAACGAGGACGGTTCTCTGTCTGCTGACGTTGTCATTGACGTTAACGACGGCAACATTGCCGAACCTGCGCTACGGCAGCTCGCTGACTCATACCCTGGTGCCTACTCCCGAGAGTTTGACACCCCATACGACTGGGCGCCCGATAACCGCCTGAGCGATTACCTCCTCGGCGAGGAGACACAGGATCCAGACAACCCTAGTTTCCACATCTTCAGGGTACCGCTCGAATCCACCTCGGTAATCGAGGCGGTCAAGGAGGCCGGGAAGGTCCTTGACACCGGTGACTATCGCAAGCCCCCTGGTATCGCCGCGGCCCGGGTCCACGAGGCAGTCAAACACACTCTAATCAAAAAGCAGCGGATCTACGACATCAAGGAATCGGCAATGAAGTGGGCCTTGAAGGCCGCTGGAGCCCCCGAGGACACTGAGATTGAGAGCCGTGCCTACGGGGTCATAGAGCGAGCGGTGGACGACTTCCTTCAAGAGAATCCCGACTCCTTCGACGACGTTTCTGCTGATGAGCTTGGGGAACACATCATGAGGGCTCGCTGCCTCTCTGAGGGCTTCGCCACCAATCGGAATCTATACAACGAAGGGAGGGTCAGGTTCTGGGTCGATGGCGACCCCGAGTATGACCCTTGGCTCAGGGTTCACGTGGATCCGCCCACGCCCTCCGATACCACTCACCAGTAGCCCCGGGCACCATAGGACTGGACTGTGTCCTCTTCCGAGGAACGCGAGAGGCGGCGCGCTCACAAGACGTCGACGACACAAGCAGCAGACAAAGAAGGAGGACGATCCATGATCGTCATCGCCAAGGGGCAGAAGGTTCCCAAGCACGTCGTCGCCATCCGCGGTGAGGGCGACACCCTGGAGGTGTTCGAGTCCTTCCAGGACCTCATCAGCCGGTTTCACGACCACGTCTTAGGGTTCTCCTACATCGAGGCCGGAGACCTCGGGGAAAAGGAGGCCTACGCCGCCCGATTCCGGCTGGCGAGCCAGCTGATTACGGCCGCCAACTCGTACGACCCGGACGAGGTCATGGACCTCGACCCGGAGTACCAGATGGCTTTGTCCAACGGCGGTCGCCGGCCGGCGCAGGTGGATACCTGGGAGATAGAGGACATGCCCCTCCACGTCCAGGCGACCTACTACGCCCCCTACAGCGACGTGCCGCTCCCGGAGGGCAACGTCGTCGCCATCAACTCCCACACCGAGGAGGACCTGGTCACCTCGCTGCTCGACGGAGATGTCCTCTCCGGGGTGCAGGTCGAGGCCGGCGCTACCTGGGAGGGCTGACCTCCCAGGTTTCGAGAACCACCCTCCCAAGGGTGAGAGCATTGCCCCATGAGACTCAAGCCAAGACAGGAAGAGATCGACAAGGGGCGCGAGGACATCGAGTCCTTCATGCTCTCCCCTAAGGGAGGGTGGTTCTCTCTTGCCGCGGTGACCATCATGGCGATCTCCATGGCGCTCGCGATCTGGGACTACCTATGAGCACCCGGGGGAGAGCAGGATCGAACCTGTCCACCTTCGTGGGCGGAGCGGGCGCCGCGGGCAAGGCCGCCGGGGCCAGGGGTGAGGAGCTCACCGCCTCCCTCCTGGAGCAGGTCTCAGCCACCGGGTGCTACGTGCAGCACTCAGTACGTGTTGGGCACGGGCGCGCCGACGTCGACCACGTCGTCATCGGCCGCAGGGGGCTCGTCATCATCGACTCCAAGTGCCTGAGGCCGGGAACCTACATCACCATCATGGGGCGCACGTGGGCGCTGTCCAAGTGGCGGCTGCGGCGGGCGGCGCACCTGGACTCCACGTCCCTGTCCCGCTCGGCGCAGGACATGCGCGACCACCAGATCAAGGTCCGGGGCGTCCTCGTGTGCCCCCACGCCTCTCGCGCCGGCAGGGTGCGCACGCTCCTGGCCCGCTACGTCGGCGCCAGGTACGTCTCGCCCGCGTCCCTCACCAACAAGGTACTGCGCCTGGCCGGGGCCGGGGCCCCCGATCCCGAGACCATGAGCCTGTTCGTCTCCTGGGCGAACCTCAACCGCTGAGGAGAAGACAGTGGCGCGCTCACGATCCCGCAAGCAGCCCTCACCGATGGAGAGGTCGAACTACTGCCTCCTGGTGGTGGCTTCCCTCATCGCCGTTCGCGTCCTGGTCGGGTGGCCCACCCTCCTTCCCGCCCTGGTCGTCCTGGTGGCCGGGGCCTGGCTGGCCCGCACCCCGGTGCTTTCAGGGAAGAAGGCGGTCGGCTCGCGCACCGAGCCGGCACCCGAGGGCGTCGTCGAGCGCTACTACCACCGCATGTACACCAGGATGATGGTGATGCGCGGCCTGACGCCGTGGGTCTCCGTCGTCCCGCTGCGATCGTCCACCCTCATCGCTCTCGCGGCGGCCCTTGCGGCTGTGGCAGCCCCCGTCAGCAGCCCCCTGGGGTACGACGCCTGGTTCGTGGCTGCCGACGCGGTCGCCGCCTTCCTCACCATCGCCTGCGTGGCCCACGTCCTGCGAACCACCGCCTCACCGGAGGAGCCGGCCCCGGGCGTGTCCCTGCCGGCGACCATTGACGGACTCAGGAAGGCCGGCGTCCTCACCAGGGTGAGGATGACCGTCCCCATTGTCATCGGCGCCGTCGCCGGCACCTGGATGGGCATCAGCTCGACCTCCGGCATGGAGACCTGGCGCGTTGTCACCGGCGCCGCCGCCGGGCTCCTGGGCGGTACCGGGGTCTCCTGGTGGCTGACGTGGGGGATGTACTGCCGCTCCGGCTGGATCACCAGGAAGGTCGCTCGAGTCGCCTGGTCGGCCGCGTGGACGTCGGCCCAGGAGAAGGAGCACCCGTTCCTGATCGGCCTGGACACCGTCTCGCCCTGGGTGGTCAACAGGTTCTCCGTCGCCACCGGCAAGGACAGCAGCTACTACCTCAAAGGAGGCACTCAGACCTCCATCGCGGCCGCAGTCGAGGCGACGGTGGGAGAGGGAAACGAGGTGCTCACCCTGCCTGAGCCCGAGGTGGTCGCGAACGGGGTGCCCAACCGGTCCAAGGCCTCTCTGAGCAGCTTCCGGGTGGTCGTGCGACCGAAGACGGAGGAGGTAGACATCACCAGTGATGAGACGACCGAGGACCAGGTGGTCATGGCCGCCGAGTGCGCGATCGCCGACTGGGCGGGCTCCAGCTCCCAGGACAGGATCATGGTCATGGGGGCCACCCGCCTGACCGCCTCCGCCCCCCACGTCTGGGAGGTCTCCTTCCCCCCGGAGACGGACCCGTCCGTGTCCGACGTCCTCGCCCCCCTGGCTGGGAACGTCGAGGGGATGCGCTCCACCTACGTCACCGAGAGCGACTCCGTCCTGGTGGGCCCTCTGGAGGATGCCGACTGGGAGGACGAGGCGATGATCGCCCAGATCGACCGCCTCAGGGTGACAAACTTCTGGAGCTCGGTGTGGACCGAGGTGCTCAGGAGCGAGGCGACCCCGACCCTCCAGTTCAAGGCGATCAACGAGCTCGCCTGCAACGGTCAGACCATCCACTACGTCCCGTTCGTCTCCCGCAAGGGGGTCGACGTCGGCAAGGAGTACGTCTCCAAGGTCGATCCCATGCGCACCGCTCTGAAGTCGGCACCCTGGCTGGACCTGGGCTTCATGGGTCCGGAGAACCCCAAGGGCCGCAAGCCCGGGAGCCGCAGCGACAAGTTCTTCATCCTCGCCTACTCCGAGACCCCGGTCCCCGACCTCCCCCAGGACATCAACCCCGACCGGCGCCGGCGCCACGCCAGCCTCTACGACTCCCGCACCGGGCCCGAGATCGTCCTGTCCGGACTGGTCTCGTCCGCCTTCCGCGCCGTCTTCGGCCACGCGAAGATCCCCCAGGTGGTCAAGGGTGAGTGTCTGACCACGTCGACCCCGCACATCTGGAAGGTCTCCATGGCCCTCTACGGCGGCCTGTCCAACGCCGACATCGCCTCCAAGGCCGACAGGCTCAAAGGCCACCTGCGCTGCCCGTGGCTGCGGGTGCGCACCGACGTGGCCACCGGGCTGACTGAGCTCTACGTCGGTGAGCAGCCCAGTGAGGCGGAGGTCAAGGAGTCTCGGCGCGCGGAGGTCGCCGAGCTCGACTTCGAGGCCGCCTTCGCCTCCGCCAAGCTCGTCACCGCCTACCGCGAGACGCCGACGATGCGCTCGGTCAGCCCGCTGGAGACCAACCCGAAGGTCACCGTCTACGACTTCGCGCTGCCCCAGGGGGTCTCCGTGCGCGACGTGCGCGAGCCCAAGGCCCTGGACCAGCTCCGCTCCGCCACCGGGTACGCCTTCCTTCAGGTGGTCGACATCCCCAACGACCCCTCCACGCTCAGGCTCCTGGCCTCACGGACCAACCCGATCCCGGACAGGGCGGACTACAGCTTCGACGTCGCCGACCCCATGATCGCCTCCACCGGGCCGGGCAAGAGCCTGCGTATCCCCATGGGGTCCGGGATCGACGGCTCCCCGGTGACCTGGGACATCTCGACGACCCCGCACATGCTCTGCCTGGGAATGACCGGCACCGGAAAGACAGCGACCCTGGAGACCGCTGTCTACGGAGCCCTGCGTGCTGGCTGGGAAGTCGCCTTCGTTGACCCCTCGAAGAAGGCGGCGGACCTTGTCCCCTTCCAGTCCTGGATGGCGTCCATGACGGGCGACCTTAGCGAGTCGGAGGCCATCCTCAGGTACGTCTATGGAGAGGTGCGCAAACGGGTGGACCTCAACGCCACTCACGGAGCCACCTCTATTGACGACCTTCCCGAGGACATCCGCCCCAGTCACGTCCTGATTATCATCGACGAGTTCACCTCGCTCCTGCTGGGAGAGAAGGTCCCCTCATCCAGCGGGGTCACCGACCCGGAGGTGCTCAGCAACATCGAGGCCACGAAGGCGGCCAACGCCTCCAGAGCGGCCATCGCCTCGATCACTGGGCGTATCGGGCGCGAGGCCAGGTCCGCCGGTGTTCACCTCCTTCTGGGCACCCAGAAGCTCAACGCCAAGACCATGGAGGCCATCCCCGGAGGCGACCTGAAGGACAACATGGGCCGACTCCTGCTGGGAGCACCTGGGTGGAGCGAGATGGCCTCCGGCCTGAAGAACCCCGAGGCCGCCCCCAGGTTGACCCACACACCCATCGGGCGAGGCATCTTTGAGTCCATGACCAGGGGTGCCATTGAGATGCAGACCTGGTACGCATCAGCCGAGACCTACGCCGAGCACCTGGCCGACCTCCCCGAGAGGGAGAAGTGGGACATCGGCCGGTTCATGCCCAAGAAGTCCGCCGCCAGCGCCTACGAGGTCATCAAGCCGGACCCCGTTGGCAGTCCTGAGGAGAGCATCGACCTGTCCAGCCTGGACATGAGCGACCTGGACCTCGACGACGACTCGGCGGATGCAGGCGACGGGGACGAAGCCGCTGGCGACACCGATCCTGAGCCCACCCCTGAGCCCGACTTCTCGCCGGCGGCGCCGGCCGAGGAGCCGGCCAGCGAGCAGGAGGCCTCCCCCCTGGCCCTGGGCGACCTCGTGCCCCTTCCACAGCCTCCGGCCGCGCCCGCGGCGCCCCCGGAGGCTGGCGGGAACCGGGAGACGGAGGCTCTCGCCCCGGACCCCGGCACCATCCCCAGAATGCCGCCAGCACCGAATCCGGGGTCGTTCCCCTCCCCGTGGGGCGTGCCGAGCTGGGTGCCGGATCGTTTCTAGCCGGCCACGGCGCCCCCGACGTAACCTGAGCAGAGACCACAGAGAGGCCGAAAGACCATGCGAGACCTTCAGTTCCAGCCCAAGAGTGCAGGCGTTAACCTCCTCCTGCCCTACCTGTGGGCGGACTCCTACGAGGACGGGGCCCCCTCCTTCCTCGACTCCATCGACAACCGGAACGCCATGAGCCGGGCGACAGGCCTGGGGAGCGACATGGTGATCGCCCCGCTGTGGGCGACCACGGCCGTGCCCCTGATGACCCCCGAGCGAGCCCGGGTGTTGACCGCGAACCCCTCGATCCAGGGCCACCCCTTCCTGTGGATGCCCGTGGAGACGATCGCCCGAGTCGAGATCGATGATGGCGACGGCAACGTTCGCGAGGAGAACGACGAGGAGTGGGCGCTGCGAATCCTTCTGGAGGCGCTCTACTCGGGGTGGTTCGACCTTCGCACCGGCAAGTGGCTGGACGTCGTCAAGTCGTCCGGTCTGGGCATGGACCGGGTACGTGAGTGGCTGTCCAGTGCATCTGTTGACGACCCGGAGGTGGCGGCGCTGAGTGCACCCCTGGCCGGCCGCTCTCCCGATTCCGAGAACTGGGACCTGGACCTGGCCCTCAACGTCCTGCCCTTGCTACAGACCCTGGGGAGGTCTTTCACTGCTGAGGAGCTCTCGGTCCGTCTTGGTCGGGCTCGCAAGGATCTCGAGTCCGGGGACCAGAGGCTGTCGATGAGTGCTGTTCAGGAGCAGCCTCTCCTGCTCAGGTACGGCTCGCTTCTCGAGTCCGTCAACGGCGTGACGCCGGCAGACTCCTACTGGTACCGGCTCGCCTCAGAGGCGGTCGTCAACCCCCAGGTGAGCCTGACTGACGCCTTCCGAGAGCTCGATCGTCACATCGCCTCCCGTGACGAGGTCGTCGAGGGGACGAAGGACTCGGTCTTCGACCTTGTCTACGACATCATGGTCGGCGACAGCGGGATCCTGACCTTCGTCCCGACCGTGGAGGACCCCATGTCCGTCGTGACTGCCTCAACGCTCCCGCCGTCGGTTCCGCCTGCGGGCGGGGGCTCCTCCTGGATGATCCAGCGCGACGGCTAAAACCGAACGGCCCACGCGGCCATGGGGGAGAATCGTCCACATGAATACCGCAGTGATCGAGTCTCCGCAGCTCTCCCAGGTGCTGGCTGGTCGAGGGGTGGACCTGTCCCCGATCTCGTCCGTCTCCATGATGGAGCAGCTGAACTCAACCGATGAGGACCTCATCATCATCGTCACCGGTATGAGCGACGCGGAGCGCGAGACCCTGAGGCGGTGGGCCTCCTTCGTCGTCGCCAAGAAAGCGAACATCAAGAAGATCATCACCATCTCTCCGGACGCCGATGCCTGGCAGGAGACCCGGAAGGACCTGGGGAGCACGGACCTCGCTGTCTTCGGCTCCAGCATCACCCTGTCCATGCTCCTCCAGGCGCTCGGGGTGGACCCGGTGGACAGCGACAGCACCTTCAGTATCAACGTTGACGGCACCGTCACCGGCTCCCAGCCCGCGCCCACCGGCGGATTCCCCGTGGCCGGCTCGGCGGCGGTGGCGCCCCAGGCGTGGACCGGCTCCCCGCCCACTGGCGGATTTCCCGTCCAGCAGGCCTACCCCGTGCAGCCTCAGCAGCCGCCGGCGACGACCGGCGCCTTCCCGGTGGCCGGTAGCGCGGCCGCCCCCGTCACCGGTGGCTTCTCGCCGCAGTCCCCCCTGCCGTCCGCCGGTTACCAGGCGGCCCCGGCCGCACCCCCCGTCAACAGGCAGATTCCCTCTCCTCGCACCGGCCGGGGGAAGGTCAACGACCTCCTTCCCTGGTCCCGCGTGCTCTTCGTCGTCGGTACCGCAGGCGGCGTCGGCAAATCCACCCTGGCCCGCTCTATCGCCTTCGAGGCGAACGCTCTTGGCTTGGGCCACGTCTACCTCGTGGACGTGGCCGGCGACCTCACTGAGGTTCTGGGGGCAAGCGAGCTCGAGAACGTCAGCGGGCTCGACCGGGGCGTGACGATGGCCGACGTCGTCCTTGGTCCGGACAACCTCAAAAGGATCAGGGGCGCCCGCGTCCCCTTCGGATTCATCCTCGCTCCACCGGCCGACCAGCCCAGGCCCGACGTCTCCCGCTGGGAGAAGGTTATCAACAGCCTTGCCGAGGGCCAGCCAGGGATCGACGACTACGATGAGCAGTCCCTCATCGTAGTCGATGTTCCGACCATGGATGACGACGACCCCTTCATGAGCGAGGTCCTTCACTTCGGCATGAAGGACATGGGCGCCTGGGTGCTGGTGGTCACCGACACCTCGCTGAAGGGTGTCGGGGCGGTCCCTCGAACCGTCGGCAACTACGCGAAGCTGGCTCCTGGCCGAGTCATCGGTGTGATGAACCGCGTCCCCCAGGGGCGTCCGCGCCCCACCGACGCAGAGCTCCTGGAGCTGTTCCAGCCGGCCAAGGTCCGGGCGGCCATCCCCTACACCGACTCCGTCGTCACCGACGAGGCCAGGCGCCAGCTCGACCACCCCGTCTTCGGACCGGTGGCCTCCGAGATCTTCAACATCCACAGAGGCGGGTGAGACCCCGGTGCAGCAGGTCCTCGCCGGTCTGCTGAACTGCGTCGACGCCGGATTCCTCCTCCGAAGCGGACACGGAACCGCCCACGTCCTGCCGGCGTGGGCGGTTCTGGCTGATGGCACCTCTTACGGGCGCATGGACTGGACCGACGCCAGCAATGGGTGCGACACCGTGTCTGGGACGTGCCTGGCCGACGGGACCGTACGGTCCATGACCCCAGCCCTCGTGGACGCCGGAGACGTCGTCTCCTCGTGCAACTGGGCCTACAAGCGTCTGCACAGAGGGATGGTCTCGGTCTCCTCCGACCTCGTCCACCCCCACCTCGTTGACGACGTGGCAGTCACGACCCTCCGGATGGCGACGGTCCCCGACCCCGCTGGTCCCGCGACGATGACGGCTACCGAGTGGGTCTGCGCCTGCGTTGCGCTTGCGCTACGGACCCACGGAAACGGCTTGCGCCTCAGGCGCGTCCATATCATGGACGCCGTGAACAGGTGTCGGTGGAGCAGCCAATGAGCAGGGCGGACAGCAGCAAGCGCAGGCAGGCCCTGGAGGGGCTGGAGCGGGGATTCATCAAGGTCAAGGACCTCGTGAGGTTCGCCGAGGGCGGCGACCGCGCCTCCCGCTCCCTCCCCCTGGAGCTGGTGCTTCGCTCCGCAGAGCCCGGGCGCTGGAGGTCGCTCCTGGAGCGCATCAGGGCGGCGAACCCCGACGTGACCGGGCAGATGACCCTTGGGGAGATCGTTGACCCGAGATGCGGTCAGAGGAGGGTAGCGGCGCTCGCGTGCGTGCTCGAACAGCCCCCGACCCCGTGGTCAGGCTTCCCCTGGACCCCCGCTCCCCCTGAGTGGCTTGGGAGTCCGGGATGAAGGACATGCTCACCAGCGACCTGCGCCGAGCCCTGGCCGCCGGGGAGGTTGACGAGCTCATGAGGTCGTGGGCCGACCCCGTCAGGGCTGAGGCCCTCAGGATCTACCGGTCCATGAACCTGCGCCGGCGCGACCACCTCGACGAGATCGAGTCCATGGCCTGGGAGGTGGTCGCCGGCCTCATCGATGACGAGAGGGCGGGCAGGACCCGCGCCACCTACGCCTTCGGGGCCTTCTTCTCCATGCGCCTGAGGAACCACGTCAAGCAGTGGCTCGACTCCGAGGTGGGGCTGGCACCGGCCAGCGGGATGAGCCTGGCGCGCCGGAGGGGAAGGCGCATCAGGGGGGCCATGGAGGACCGCGGTCTCGACGTGCTCACCGCCTGCCGGGCGCTGAACGCCGAGGTGGCGTACATGGGCACGTTCTCACCGGGAGACCTGGCCACGTTGCAGGACTCGGGCGCGTCCATCGATGACGAGCTGACCGAGGTGGACGCGACGATGCCGGCGCAGGGGGCGTACTTCCTGGCACCGTTCGAGACGACCGCCTTCATCCGCGAGGTCGCCGCCCGCCTTGACGACCAGGAGGCCCGCATCGTCACTACCTGGCTGAAGACCGTCGCCGATGGGGACGGCGCGTCAGGGAGCAGGACGGTCGCCAGGGCCCTGGGGATCAGAGAGAGAGACGTCCGCCTCGCCATGGAGGCCGGAAGGCGGGCGGCCCTGGACGTTCTGGAGGACTCCGGCGTCGACATCGACGAGCTCTGATACCGAGCCGGCACCCTCCTGTGCGCCTAACCTGGGCCTCATGATCCAGTCGTCACCACTCATCGCCGGACTCGACCTGTCCCTGACCTCCACGGGGGTCATGGTCATCAGCGGAGGTCTCCAGGTCGTCGTCGAGAGACTCGTCACCTCACGGGGCAGTCGCTCCGACTCCTGGGAGCGCCGCGTGGAGCGCGTCGATCGCCTTGCCTCGACCATCGTCTCCTCGGCCCTGGAGGCAGGGGAGGTGGACCTGGTCGTCGTCGAGGCCCCCAGCTACGGGCGTGCCAGCGACCCCGGCTTCTACGACCGGGCCATGCTCACCCACGCGGTCCTCAGCACCCTGGGCAGGCGCGGGACACCCTGGGGTATGGTCCCTCCGTCCAGCCTCAAAGCGATCATGACCGGACGGGGCGACGCCACCAAGGCGCTGGTGACCGCAGCGGTGTCCAGGATTCTTCCCGAGGCGCTTCTGGAGCGCAGCGACACCGCCGACGCCGGCGGCCTGGCCCTGGTGGGGGCCGCGCACCTGAGCCTGTGGGAGGTCGGCCCCGCCCGTCTGAAGGCCCTGGAGGGCTGTGACATGCCGGCTAAACGGTGAGACCCCGGGCCGAGGTGGCACACTGGGGTCGAGCCCGATCCCGAACCACAAGAAAGGACCCTACCATGAAGACGTCCCTGCCCCCGCGCAAGGGGGCGATGGCGGCCGTGACCACGGCGGTCATCCTCTCCTCGCTGGCGATGCCGTCGGCCTTCGCCGACGACCAGACTCCTGCACCGGCCGCAGCCGCGGAGGCATCCTCCGAGGCCGGGAACATCGTCCCCGAGGGGGAGCACAAGTACACGGCCGAGGAGGCCGGCAACACGACCAACCAGGCCGAGTCCCAGGCCTGGTACGACATCTACCGAGCTCGCCAGGACGCCGGGCAGCGGACGATCTCCGAGTCCTCCACCGATCCCAGCGAGGAGGTGGGCACCTACTCCTCCTCCAAGGGTGTCGGCCCGATGCTGGAGGACAAGGAGGGCATCGTCATGTCCACTCCTGACGCTCAGATCACCGTCCGCCAGCGTCAGGAGGGTGATGTCTCCTGGCTGGACGCGACCGTCAGCAGGGTCAAGGACCCGACCAACGGGATCCTCACTGACGAGAACGTCATCCCTCCGTCGGTCCCCGAGCCCCCGGCCCCTGAGCCCCAGCCCGGTCCTGGTGACAACCCGGCTCCCCAGCCTCAGCCCGAGCCCGAGCCTGCCCCAGACCCCGCTCCTCAGCCGCAGCCGAACCCCGGCGGTGGGGGTGGTGGTGAGAACCCTGTACCCCAGCCGCAGCCTGACCCCCCGGCCCCTGAGCCCCAGCCCGGCCCTGGTGGCGGTGGAGGCGGTAGCGACCAGCCTGGAGGTGGCGACGGACCCATCGTCCCCGGCCCCGGGGGTGGTGGGGGTGGCGACAACCCGGCTCCCCAGCCTCAGCCCGAGCCCGAGCCTGCTCCGGACCCCGCTCCTCAGCCGCAGCCGAACCCCGGCGGTGGGGGTAGCGGTGGCGGTGGTAGCGCCTCCGAGCAGCCCTCTGCTCCCGAGGCCCCGGCGCCCGACACCAGCTCGATGACCGCTGAGCAGGCGGCGGCCCAGGTGAACACCTCGGTGGTCCCGACCACGGTCGTCACCCTGCGCAGCGGCGTGGCCACGGAGACCCGTACCTGGGTCAACGCGGCCACCGGCGAGGAGGTCACTCAGGTGGTTGTCCAGACCCCGGCGACGCAGGAGGCCAGTCAGGATGACTCTGGTCAGAAGTCCTCCGAGTCCTCCGGCGCCGGCCAGGCGACCAAGGCGCCCTCGACGAAGGCTCCGTCGAAGAAGCCCGACCCCAAGATCTCGGTGTCCTCCAAGCCGAAGGCCACCGAGTCGAAGTCCCCCGCCGCCCAGACGAAGGCCGCCGAGAAGCCTGCCAAGGGCAAGCACGCATCATCGACCCCGATCATGCTCGGAGTCGGAGCCCTCGCCGCTGTTGGCGCCCTGGGGGCCGCTGGCTACCTCCTGGCTCGCCGCCGGCGCGATGCGGACGACGCCGAGACCGCTCCGAACCCGTTCGCCGACTTCGGTCAGGGCTGACGCCCACGAACGGATCAGACCCCCGCACCCAGTGGCTGGGTGCGGGGGTCTTCCGTCCCCGGGCACCATAGGTTCAGCAGCACCAACACCTAAGGAGCAAAAACCATGTCCGACATCACCACCGCAGCCCGCCGGGTAGCCGCAGCCATGAGCCGGGCGGAGGCCGGCGTCACCATCGGATTCGATCAGGAGGGTAATCGAGTCGACGTCGACGGCGCCTTCCTAGCCGTCATCCCCCGGGGCGACAAGGTCACCCAGCGGGAGGCCCAGGACCTCCTGGACAACGCTGGGGGACAGGTCCAGGAGGGCGACGGCGGCGACGTCCGTTCTGAGGTCGTCGTGTCCACCGAGACGCTCCTGAACCGGCTTTGTGTCGCCAACCGCATCGAGAAGGCGGCGAAGAAGGTCTTGGATGAGACCCGCTCAGAGCTCTCTGGCGGTGGCCACCTCCCTCCTGGCGACCGGCGTACGGTGATCCTGCCGGACGGAACCCGCATTGGCTCCGTGACTCGCCGGGAGCTGACAACCAAGACCGTCTACGAGGTCGTCGACCCCGAGGCCTTTGCCCTGTGGGCCCAGGTGGCGATGCCCTCCAGCGTTCGTGAGGAGGTGCTCGACCCCGCCGACCCGGAGGTCGTGGAGCTCATCAAGAAGCACCTTCCGGACAAGGTGGGCCCCGTCGCCGCTCCCCACCTGAAGACGTCTCTGAAGGAGATCGTCGCGGCCAAGGGGCAGCTCCCCGCGGGCGTCAAGGCCCACGAGGAGACCTCCGGCGGAGCGATCGTCGTCAACTCCCCGAAGACTGCGGAGAAGGAGGCCCTGCTGGGGATCATCACCCCGGCCACCATCCGGAGCCTGATCGGTTCCTGAGTGACGACCGAGACTCGTGGGATCATGAATCCCATGAAGACAAGACGACGACTGAGCAGCATCGGAGCCGTGCTCGCGGCACTGGTGCTGCTCAGTGCTGTGCAGCCAGCGGCCCTCGCCGAGGAGGGCGCCTCCCCGTACACCGCCTACGTCGAGGCCGCCAAAGGGATAGCCGCCGACAACCCGGCGCCGCAGGACTGGAACACCGCCCAGGCCGACAACTCGGACTCCTCGCACCCCGACGCCTGGCAGAGGAGCTCGGGGCGCACGGGGTGGTTCGGAGAGTCCTGGTACGACGTCGACGGCAACGGGTGCGACACCCGCAACGACGTCCTGAAGCGCGACCTGACGGAGGTGTCCTACAAGAAGGGGTCCGACTGCGTCGTCGCCAGCGGCAACCTCAAAGACCCCTACACCGGAAAGGAAATCTCCTTCAAGCGCGGCAAGGACACGTCAAGCGCTGTCCAGATCGACCACCTGCTCCCCCTGGGGTACGTCTACGCCCACGGGGGCTGGGCCTGGGACGCCGACGCGCGCCTGGCGATCGCCAACGACCCCGGCAACCTCCTCGCCGTTGACGGGCCGGCCAACGGTCAGAAGTCGGACTCGGGCCCGACGACGTCCCCCAAGGGCCAGTCCTCCAACGGCACGTGGACGACGGACGGGGGCAAGGGGTGGGTCCCGGTGAACAAGCTCTTCATCTGCGAGTACGCCGCCTCCATGACCGCCACCGCCCGGAAGCACGGTCTGGGGATGCCCGACGGGGACCGTCAGTGGCTGGTCTCCAAGCTCGAGTCCTGCGCTACCAGCAACGCCGGCATGACCAAGCAGATCACCCCCCTTGACGAGGTGACCATGGAGTCGGTCAAGGAGCAGGTCAGCGCCGCCGTCGCCGAGGCCGCCCAGAAGGCTGGCAAGGTGGAGATCGAGACCGACCCGTCCAAGGCCGCCGCCGGCGCCACCAACAACGTCGAGAGGGCTCTGGGGCCATGGGCGCAGAAGGCGATGGACTGGATGGATAAGCATCGCATGGAAACCGCAACGATCGTCGGGGTGGTGCTCGCACTGGGCACCATGGGAGCAAGGGGGCGGCGATGACCGGATCGGTGAGAACATGCTGCGGGTGCCGCACTCAGGTACCCGACGGCGACATCCGCCTCCTCGTCGGCCCACCCCCGGTGACCAGGACCGGCCCCCGGGTCTCCGTCGGCGCCGTCGAGTACTCGGTGGAGCCGTCTCGCGACGAGCACCTCCACTCGGCGAGGACGCGGGCCCTGAACGGCCTGCTCGGCTTCCTGTCCATCAAGGGTGTGAGGAGGACCGGACCCGTGTCGTGGACCATCTACTTCGGTCGTGACTCTCGCGTGGTCGCATCGTGCCCGGCCCTGGTACAGGAGGGGGCATGAGCAGCAGCAAGCCCAAGAGCGCGGCCGAGGAAGAGCGACAGAAACGCCGACACAGGAACGGCCAGTACGCCTCCTACGAGCCTGGCACCAGTACCGCCGACGAACTTTGCGGGATCGGTGAGGGGCAGGAGACCTTCCACTCCATCCAGGCAGACCTGGAGTCGAGGCTGGATAAGGGGGACGGGGTTGCAGACATCACCGACCTCCTCCAGGAGACCGGAGTCTCCTCCGCGGAGATCGTCCGTGAGGACGACGGGACCCTGGTTCTCTCCACCCGCCGGGACGTCACCAGCGACGTCGGCTTCGCCCTGGTGCGCAAGGGGGTCCTCCCTGAGGGCGTGGACGACCACGAGGTGCGAGAGTGGATTGACGACCACTCTGACGAGCTCGATGCGTTCATGAGCTCTCGCTACGGCCTGGAGCCCTCAGACGGCATCGGTGAGCCTGAGGTCTACCAGCGGACCATGGAGCTCGACTCCGGCACCACCCTCACGCGCGCCTTCGACACGATGGAGAGCGCCGAGACCAAGTACTTCAACGAGGCGGACCCCGGTTCGTTGTGGAGCGACTACCCCTGGGACTCCTTCATCGGGAGAACCACCGGCCGGGTCTCCCCTGAGCTCAGGCAGGCAGGCGAGAGAGCCAGCATCTTTCCAGCCTCGGCCGGGTGCCCCGACATCGACCTGGAGACCATGGCCGCTGACGGAGCCGGCCCCGAGCGCATCGAGGCCTACCGGCGCCTCAAAGAGGCGGACTCCTGGACCCTGCCCTCGGGAGCCCCGGTAACTGAGGCGATGAACCGGGGCACGGGCGAGCGCTACAGCCTGGACTCGGACACGATGACCTGGGTCCCCGCCGCCGGCGGAAGGCCGGTCTCCGACGACGACATGGTCGGCTCCAGGGACATGGCTCCCCTGGTGAGCGCCGACCCCGACTACTCCATGCTCAGGCAGGGCGACACGCTCACGCTCCCCGACGGACGAGGCGCGATCATCAGGTCCAAGGGCGACTACACCGCAGTGTTCTTCCGTCCCAAGACCACTGGTGAGCACGGGGAAGACTATGGGGGCTCACCGTCGCACAGCCTCTACAAGAACGGGCGTCTGGTCATGCGCAGGTGGGACCAGGGACCGTGCCCGAAGGTGTACGGGACGCCGGACATCTCCGCCTCCAAGGAGTACGAGACGGCCTTGAAGCGGATGTCCCGCCGGGGCAGGAATCCTGCGGAGGCCGCTGACGACCTGGACCGTGCCATCCAGAGCATCAAGATGCCCACGGGCCCCTCGTCCTTGAACAACGACCACCACAAGAGGGCGATGGCGGACCACATCACCTCAGAGCTCGGCTCCGGGGTCACCCGCCGACAGGCCGAGGCCATCGCCAGCCGTATCCTGACCGACAGGCTGGACGGAGAGGTGCGCGTCCCCTACCGCACCGACGGCCCCTCCCTGGAGTTCCAGGACAACCAGGGGCGCAACGTCAAGGTCTGGACCTCATTCCGCAGCGACGAGGTCGCCGGGATGGAGGTTGGCGGCGTCCCCGTCGAGGACGCGCGAAGGTACTCGGCGGCGGCCCTGACCTCCAGGGCGCGGCGCTGGGCCAGCCAGTAGAAGCCCACCGCCCCGATGAGTAGCGACTCATCGGGGCGGTGTCTTTTTCGCCTGTTCGAGACGTCGGCCCGTTCGTTTACCCAGAACGCTTACACGAAGTGGGTAAAATCCTTCCGTCAGAACAGTCGGCCGGAAGGTGAGAACTATGGAGATGACGGGGAGCTGTGCACGGGCGCACCGCAGGGTGATGGGCCTGACCATTAAGAGGATGGCCTGCATCATCGGGGTCAGCGAGTCAACCCTGAAGAACTTCGAGACCGGCCGGATGCTTCTCCCCCAAGGTGTTGCCAGGAAGATAGAGGCGGTCATCGCCCACACATTACGGTCCATTGACACCGTGGTGTCAGCAGCCCGCGAGATCGACGGCGTCCCCGTCGGTGTCCTGTACCGGTACAAGTCCTACCCCCTTGACGGGCCACTCCGGCTCCTGGGCATGGACTGGTGGGCGTCCGTCCTCGCCCAGGCATCACTCCGCACGCCGATCAGGATCGGCTACCTCGGCGAGGTCGTCGAGGAGATCGGGATGGAGGAGTCAACGTCTCTCCTGCTGCAACCGAGCCTGCTGGAGCCCCTCGACCTCGAGTCTGTCTCCACCCTGGTACAGGAGGGGGCATGAGCAGCAGCAAGCCCAAGAGCGCGGCCGAGGAAGAGCGACAGAAACGCCGGCACAAGAACGGCCAGTACGCCTCCTACGAACCTAGCACCAGCGCCGCCGACGAGCTCAGCGGGATCGGTGAGGAAGTGGTCTTCGAGGCCCCCGCAGGTACCAGCCTGGGGCCGGATCTTCGTGGAAAACTCGGCAACAAGCTCCTCATGGGATCCAGGCCGATCGGTGAGGAGCAGGAGACCAAGGTCTGCGACCTGGAGTACGACAGCCCCGAGTACCTGGCCGCCGCCGCTGGCCTTGCCGACCGTGAGACCAGCACCCGGCTGAGCCTGATCGACCAGAAGAAGGCCTGGGGGCCCTGGGACCCGGACAACCTCCCCGACGACTACGCCGCCAACACCAGGTCCATGCCGCTGGGTAAGGACTTGGAGCACTCCACGCCCAGCGGGACCAACATCGCCTCGATGGAGCAGTACGTGGCCGCTCAGACCGAGGCCCTCCTTCGAGCCCACCACGGCGCCGACGCCGACCAGATCGACTCCTACCTGGGGAGCGCCACCCACTACCGGACCATCGAGGAGGTTCATGACCCGGACACCGGGCAGTGGACCGAGAGGACCACCGACGTCGGGGTGGGGACCGCTGACGAGGCGTGGTCGGACTTCGGCCCCCGTAGGGCCGACCTCGACGCCAAGGGGCGCGCCGTCAGCGCCGACTACATGGCCGGCCCGGGAAGACGCACCTACACCGACGATGACGCCCCAGTGCCCGGAGGACGCTTCGGAGAGCCCGGAGAGGTCACCTTCAACCCCGACGGGAGCGTCCGGGAGATGCTCTTCTACAACGACCGGGGCCAGGTCGAGACGGTGACCAGGAACGGCCGGCGGGTCTCCCCCGACGCCGAGGCGACCATGAGCATCCGCAGCTACCTGAACCACAGCCCCTCGTGGAGCGCCGGGACCGCCGAGACCGTTGACGACTACGTCATCCGTGCCGGTAGCCGGTACTCGGCGGCGTTCTCCGACGACCCGGAGACCAGGAAGACATGGAGGCCGGATCCCGATGGGGACGAGCCCCTGAACTCGTACTGCCAGTGGATCGCCCACGAGGGCGGCTACGGGGCTTCCGCCGCAGACAAGTGTGAGGCCATCTCCCAGGCCATCGGCCTGCACCACAACGCCTGACCAGGAGGAGAGACATGAGCAGCAGCAAGCCCAAGAGCGCGGCCGAGGAAGAGCGGCAGAAACGCCGGCACAAGAACGGCCAGTACGCCTCCTACGAGCCCAGCACCAGCGCCGCCGACGAGCTCTGCGGAGGATTCATCTCCCGCAAGGTCGCCGGCACGTCCCGCACGTTCTGGCGCGACGCCCTTGCGACCATCGACCTCAGCGAGGAGACCGGTGGCGAGGTGCCGAAGATGGACATGCTCATCGACGGCAAGCGCACCACCCAGCGGACGTACTCCGGCGCCGCCGGCACGCTGAGGATGCCGTCCAAGGCGGCCCTGGAGCGCATGGCCGACTCCGGCGTGGACACCTTCGACGCCCCCTTCCAGGCCGGCAACGACCACGGCCACGTCACCGGCTGGGCCCGGTTCCACCGCGACGAGAACGGGACGTGGACGGTGGCGCCTCTCGTGGACGACAAGAGGATGTCTGACTACGCCCGTCGCCAGATGTCCTGGGTCCTGGGCGCCGAGCGCCCCAGCTTCGCCATGAACCAGGTGGCGTCGATGAACAACCTCATCACGGAGATGGACCGGATGGAGGGGACTGAGGCTCATCCCGTCAAGGGCTCCTCCTTCATCCAGGAGGTCGGCTACGACGCATCGACCTCCACGCTGTACATGTCCATGCACGGGAACGCCTACGCCTACAACGACGCCCCCCAGGCGCTCTACGACGGCCTGGTCCGGTCCCAGTCGATGGGACGTTTCTACAACGCGCACATCAAGCAGGCCGGCCGCAAGTCGGTGCCGGCCGACAAGTGCGACAACTGCGGACGCTACATGCCGGCGACCGAGGCCCACATGTGCCCGTCGGGCAACGTCGCGGCCAAGGACGTCGACGCCGCCCGGGTCAAGATGTCCAACGCGGCCTGGGCGGTCGGGGTCGGCACCCGCGGCCGCGGGCTGGCCAGGACCATGAGGGAGTTCATGGAGGACAGTCGCGCCAGGCAGCCTCACCAGGCGCCGTCCCCCGTTCCTGCTCCCCATCCGGAGTGGAACGAGCAGGCCAGGTCCTTCGTCGTCGACCACGGTCTGGCCCCGAGGCCGCCGCGCATCAACATCCCTGGGATGGACAAGGTCTCCATCCCCTCGGGCACTCGCTTCTCCTCCATCCGTGGTCAGAATGCCGCCGAGCTCGCCAAGATCGTCGGCAGCACCCGGTCGGCAAAGGGCCCCGACGCCTCCACGATCCTGGCGGCGACGTCCAGGGACGACAGCCTGAGCGCCTCCGGGACCATCGGGAGCGAGGGCATCACCATCACTGAGCTGCGGGCCTCCTCGAAGGACAAGGACCCGCAGTCGGCGTGGGCGGACGTCGTCAGCCGTCACCCCTACCTGGGAGGCATCGAGCCCCCCACCGTCACCAGGCGCAGCCCCCGGACGGGGCAGTGGTGCCTGGCCTGGGTGTGACCGCCTCTGGTACAGGAGGAGCCGTGAGTATCAACCAGCCCCGGCGTGCAAACGGGTGCTTCGACTTCAAGCCGAGATCCGCCAGCAGCGCGGAGGAACTGGGCGGGATCGAGGACCCCGTCCAGCCAGTGAGCCTGGAGGAGGTCAGGCGCGACCTGGAGAGCGTGTCCGAGGAGGTCCACGAGCGCTCGATGGGCGCCTGGGCCGCCCACGTGCACGAGCTCCTGCCCGAGGTCGTCTCCTTCCGCCTGGAGGTGGACGATGACGGCCTGGTCGGCCTGGCCCCCGACGGCTACCAGGGTCCGGAGGAGAGCAGGGCGGCCCTGGAGAGCATCCTCACCGCCGTCGATGCGGACCAGGTGGACCCCGAGGACACCGTCGTCGTCTCCGAGAGGGCCAGACCCATCCGGACGGCGCAGGACCAGAGGGAGGTGGCGAGCCTGGTGGCCAGGCGCGCCCGACTCGCCCTGCTCGACGCCAGGATGACGGCCGGCCGGCTGGCCGACGAGGTCAGGGCGCGCACCGACCAGGGGGTGCTGGCCGTCTGGGGGCAGGACCGAGCCGAGCTCTTCACCGGGATGGGTCAGGACGTCCACGGCCTCTACGACGTCGCCGACGAGATGCGCTTCGGGGACGTCCAGCTCTTCAACAGCGCCATGACCGAGGGCTGGGGGGTCGACGACGTCGATCCCCGGCTCGAGCTCTACGACGGAGGGGAGACATGACCCGTGCCCAGCCCCGTGGTCGAGACGGGCGCTGGAGGTCCAGACGTGCTCAGGAGAACTGCGACTCCCTCCTGGGCATGGGGGATAATCGCATCGAGCGGGTTCGGAAGGCCTGCGAGGATCCCACATCACTCCTGTCCTCCCCACAGGGGCGAAGGCTTCTTCGCGTACTTTTGACTGGTACAGGAGAGCACAAGTAAAACCCGCTCACAGAAAGGAGAGCCGCCGTGGCTCCGCCTGTAAATCCCTCCATGGTTCCCACCGCTGAGAACGTGAACCTCATGGAGACCTGGAACTCCCTCCTGGCCGCCTTTGAGTCGGTCACCGGGATGGATGGCCTCCTGAAGGTCGCAGCCTGGGTCGGATTAATCCTCATCATCGCCTCTATCATCGGCTTCCTCTGGACACGGCGTCAGGGTGGATCCCCCTTCCAGGGGATGGGGAGGGCCATCTCCGGATCGCTGATTATGGGCCTCATCCTCATTGCTCCGAAGGTCGCCGTCCCGGTGATCCTGTTCATCGTTCAGACGATCATCAACATCGTCGTCACCGGACTGGGATCCGCTGGCGTCGGCTGACGATTTCTGAGCAGCCGCCTCGACGTCGTGCCAGGCTGATACTCAGCACGACGTCGAGGCGGAGGAGAGACCATGCAGACACGAGACCTGACCGAGCTCACGGGAATCAAGGCGAACGCCGACAGAATGACGACGATCGCGACGTTTCAGTTTCCCGTCAGCTGGATCAAGCCGGGGTTCATCGGACTCCTTGTAGCCATTCCCTTCGCCGCCGTCGCATCCATTATCTTCGGCACGCCATCACTCCTTTTACTGACCTTCATCGGCCCCGTTCTGGGTATCGCCCTGATGGTGAGTGAGGGGGAGGCCGAGGCCCCCTGGAAGAGGATGAGAAACCGCGCGATGTCGCTGGACGGGAAGTTCATTGCCTCCGGTCAGGCTCTGGAGATGTACCCGACCACGTTTCTTCGGAACGTTCCGGGATCGACGACCGTCTACCACAACACGGACAAGAGGAGCCGGTGATGACCACCGCCATGACCAAGGTTGCCAGCAGGGCAGGAAAAGTCCTGGGAACCGTTATCACCCTCCTTGTCATCACCATGATGATGGGGGCCTTCCTGTCGTCGCCGGCCAAGGCTGCACCCGGGGACGGAGACCTCAACGAGGGTGGAGAGGGTAATACCGGAGTCACCGTCTCCAAAGACAAGGGGATCACCGCCTCAGGAATCTGTGGAAGCCTGGCCACAGCCGACAAGAACGGCGAGACGGCGACGTCAACCGACTGGCTTCCCGTCAACCGGTGGAGCGACGCGACCTCCTCGTTCCACTCCCGCCTCGACGCTGACGCATGGAACGATGTCGCCGAGAAGGTTCAGAGAAACGGTGTGTCCTCAACGGCTATGGCCGGCGGTAACGCCATGTGGTCCATGTCCTCATCGGTGCTCTATGCATCCGGGTCGTTCTGTCCGATGCAACGCCTGTCCACACACATGGACGAGGTCGTCGGGAAGCTTGGAAAGGCCCTCAACACCTCCGGGGTTATCGCCCTCTTCGTCATCACCGGCCTTATCTCGGTCTTCGTGCGTTACCACAAGCGCGAGATTCCCCTCGGACAGCTCCTCTCCGAGATCGTCAAGACCGGGGTCATCACCGGCGTCATCATCGTCATGATTAACGGGGCGTCCGCCTCCTCCGTATCCAGGGGTTATATCGGGGCGGGCTCCCCGGCCTGGTGGGTCGCGACCACGAATGACGCCGTCAACAAGGTCACCGGGAAGGTGGCCGACGCCTGGGAGAACAACGGGGTCATTGAGATCGGGTACGAGCCGGTATACGGAGGCGATCCTCTCCACGAGTACGACGTCTACAACTGCAAGAAGTACGTCAAGTGGCTGAAGGCCACCTACAAGAAGAAGTGGAGCTCGACGTCCGGTTACGAGCTGGCGAACATGGTCTCCGGTATGTGGGAGGCATCAGCCCTGCCGGCCTGGGCGAGCCAGCAGTTCGGTACCGACAACCCGTACACCGACCACATGTACTGCTTCGCTCTGGAGTCAAAGCGAATGGCCGCCGTCCAGAACTCCGACGTGCGTGACTACGGCATCAGCCAGGAAAGCTCCTGGGGCAAGGGCAAGTCGGCGCAGAAGTGGTACTCGAACGCAAGAACGAGCTCGATGTTCACCGGCGAGACCGTCAAGGAGGACAAGGCCCTGGTGGGCTGGGCCGCCTGCAAGCCCGTCAGCTTCGAGAAGGCCGAGGTCCGCGACGAGTGGAACGAGGGCAGCAAGAAGAAGGTGCCCAACAAGATCTGCACCGAGTGGTGGGCGCACGACGGCGGTGAGATGGCCAGCCTGGAAGAGCTCAACTGGCAGGACTCCGTGGAGGAGACCTTCTCCAACTCGGGCGACAACGCCGGCCAGGCAAACTTCATCAGCTCGCTGCACGGCAAGGGGGGCTCCAGCAGCATCATCTCGAACGTGTCCTTCGCCGTCGGCTCGGGTATCGACGCGGTCGTCTTCATGGCGCTCGCGGCCATCCAGGCCGTGGGCAAGCTGGTCCTGTGCTTCATGATCGTCGGACTGTTCATGTCGATGTTCAAGATGCTCCTCCCTGGCAGCTCCTCGGAGACCTTCAAGAAGGCGGCCAAGCGGATCCTCGGGGCGGCGTTCGCGGCCAGCGGCGTCAGCATCATCATCGGCTTCGTGTGCATCATCGCCCAGATCATCATCGAGCTGGCCCGGGAGATGTTCTCCCCGGGAAGCGTCGGCATCATGATCTTCTCGGCCTTCGCCCCCGCGATCGGCGTGATCGGGGTGCACTTCATCTTCAAGCTCATGAAGCTCCCCTCCCCGTTCACGGTCAAGGGAGCCATGGCCTGGGGCCAGGGGGTCTCCTCGGGAGCCATCGGCGGGGCCCTGGCCGGTGGGGCGGCCTCCGCCCTGGCCGGCGCCCGCAGCCTCGCCCGTCGGGGTAAGGGCAAGGGCGACGGCGAGAGCGCCGGGGACAGCTCCACCGGCGCCGACGGTGACGATGAGACGTCCACGGACGGGCGCCGCGGTGGTGAGAACGCTCGGCGCTCGAAGCGCTCGGGCACCGAGGCGATGGAGGAGAAGGCCGCCCGGGCTGGGGACAAGGCTGACGACGCCAAGGCCCGCCTGGCCGCGGCCCGCGAGGAGGCCGCCCGCAAGCGCCAGGTGCGCAAGGACGCCAAGTCCCAGGGCGCCGACTCCAAGGACGCTGGCCGCAGGAACCGCATCCAGCGCCAGTACCGCAAGGACAACGGCGCCTCCACCCTCGGGGACCGCCTGCGCGACGCCGCGGCCGGCGCCGGCGCCGCAGCAGCCTCCAAGGCGCGCAACACCAAGGCGCAGTTCCGCTCCCTGGCCGACCCGGGTGCCGCCAAGCGCCGGGTCAACGCCGCCAAGGTCAAGGCCGTCGGGGTCAAGGAGGCCGCGGCCAACGCCGCCAAGGCCTTCAAGGAAGCCCCGCTGGAGGCCACGGCCTACGCCGGCCGCCGCACCGCGCAGGCCGCCCGCAATGGCGCCCTGGCGGTGTCCCGGGCCAAGAACGCGGTGGCGACCAACAAGCGCGAGATCGCCACGAATGCGGCCCTTGCCACCGGCGGGATGCTCCTGGCCGGCCCGGCCGGAGCCGTTGGCGCCGTCGCCGGACGCAAGGCGGCCCACAAGGCCGTTGACTCCGCCCGCGAGCGCTGGAAGGACCGCTCCGACCGCCTGAACAGCGCCTTCGCCTCGTCGGTTGACGACACCCCAACGGTCGCGCCGACAAGGCCGGCGCCGGTCCCCACGGCCGCGTCCGCGCCGATGCCAAGCAACCCCGCTCCGCAGGCCTCCCCTATGACGCCTGAGGCGCCGGTGGCGGCAACGGCCCCGGAGAACTTCTCCGGCTACACGGGAGGGTCTGACGCCTACAGCCAGCGGGTCCTGGACCAGGTGCGCGGACAGTACGGCGACCAGGCAGTGACCAGGCCGGTGCCGCCGGCTGCGCCTACCGGGTCGACGCCCCAGTTCTAGGGGTGCAGCGGCCGACCAGCCCAGCAGCCGTGAGCGGTTACTGGGCTGGTCCGGTTTCTCAGGCTCGTCACCCGTAGGCTGTCGGCGGCCGTGTAGGCACGGGCCACGTCCCGGGGCACCGCTCCTCGCACCGGCTCCGGGTTGCACAGGGTGCGTCGCAGCTCCATGGGGGGACCCTCTCGCGGGATGATCCCGGAGGCGTCAATGGTCCGCACCGGCTTTTGATCTATCAGCTCCGGCACCCCTCGTGGCCCGAGGACGACGTGCCACACCTCCGCCCTCCCGGGAGTCGTCGTCTCAGCCAGGACGATGGAGTGAACCGGCCTGACCCCGCGCTCGACGCGGGGCACGTCACCGAGGATGATGACCGCTCCGGGCGGGGTGTAGGGGTGCTCCCGACTCGGCAGCGGACGGGGGCCCGCGGCGCCGGCGGCGATCTTCGCCATTGACGCGGCGCTGAGGAACGGCGGGCCCTTGACCTCGACCCATCCCAGCCCGTGGACGTAGAGGTCGGGGAGGTAGCTGTGCCCCTCGCACACCGGGTACTCCGCGACCTCGTAGTCCCAGGACCTCCCGATGGTGTCGAAGAAGAGGGCCCACCTGGCCTCCAGGGTGGAGCGGAAGTGGACGCCCGAGTAGAGGGCTGGCTGCGGCGATGTCACACCGACCATTGTCACGTCGCGCGCCGGCGGCTTTCCGGTTCCCCCAGTACGTGGGCAGGTAGCCTTGGGATGAAGTCAGCGTGCCCAAGCACCACCCCCAGGGGGAGGAGAGAAGGAAATGGGAGTGCCCTTGCCGCCCAAAGGGCTTCCGGCGTCGCGCCGGGGGCCGTCCGCTGGATCCTCCTCGGGGAAGTCCGACATCGCCGCCAAGGTGGCCGCGGCCAAGCGGTCCAGGGGCTCGAGAACCTACACGGGCGACCAGGCGGCTGAGACCACCAAGAGCGGCGGCGCCCCCCAAAGGAAGTCGGGGAAGACACCTGAGCGCCCCGGTCAGGACCCGGGACCGGGGAAGCCCGGTGCCAACGGTGGCGACGGAAAGCCGTCCCCCACCCTTGGTGACCGAGCCGGCGCGGCCGCATCCATGGCCAGGAAGGCCGTGGCGTCGAACATGGCCGGCCCCCTGGGATCTGTCGCCTCCGCGGCCAAGACGCTGGGGAGCTCCAAGGAGCGCGCCAAGGCCAAGGCCGCCGGCAAGGCGGCCATCCAGGGAGGCATGAAGGGAGGCGCCCACGGGGCCGCCATGGCTGCGGCCAAGAGCGCCTGGGACTCCGAGTCGCAGGAGCGCGCCGACAAGCGTCAGGGCGACGTCGAGACCAGCGGGTCCGGAGGCGACACCTCCTACGGCGGCTGGCTCATCGCCTCGGTGGTCCTCATCATGCTGATCGGAGTGGCCTTCCTCCCCATCGTCATCGTCCAGGCGCAGATGACGCCGGCGGTGTCGGCCGGTTCCTACCAGGAGGCGAAGGCCCAGGGCGCCAAGGCCAAGCAGGCCGACGCCGAGACCGCGAGCGCGACACCCTCGGCCACTGCCACGGCATCAGCGTCCGCGGGGGTCTCCTCCACCGCCTCAGCCGGCGCCGGCGCCTCGGGCAATGCCTCCACCCAGGCGTCCTCGGGTGCTGCGGCCCCGTCTGCCGGCTCTTCCTCCGGGGCCAGCGCCACCCCGTCAATCAACTGGGACAAGAACGGCAACCCACTCGAGCTGAAGTACACCTGCGGCATCCCTAAGGACCTGCTGAGCGCAGACAGCGACGGTGACGGGATCATCAACCGAGATGACTGGGACTGGCACCCCGAGGACGAGGCCGTCAAGGAGATCCGAAGGACGAATGGGCGGGCCCCACTCTGCTCGAACTATGTAATCCCCCCGGAATGGGCCATCAAGGAGCAGGCCTCCGCCTCAGCCAAGCCCGCCTCCTTCATCTCCCCGGATGAGAAGGCGTACGAGGTGCAGCCCGCCCTGCTGACCAGCGACGACCAGGTGAGCATCTCGACCGTCGCCGACCGTGACGAGTCCGTCGATGAGCGAGCCCTGGCCGAGTCCGGTCTGGGCAAGTACGGGGAGCAGGTCCGCGACGTCGCCAAGGCGGAGAACGTCAGCCCGCTCGTCCTCCAGGCACTCGTCGGCACCGGGGGTCCCTACCAGGCCAGCAGCGAGGACAAGATCGTCGACAACGCCCGCACCGTTGCCAGGGCCCTGCACAAGGCGCAGGGCAAGGTGAGCGCCAAGAGCTGGTCGCTGTCGGCCGGCACCGTCTCGTGCTCGGGCGACATCCTCGTCGTGGCCGGAGACCCCTGCCCCTCCGGCGTGACGTCGTCTTCCGACGGCAAGGTCGCGGCCAAGGGTGTGCGCGAGGCCTGGGTGACGGCGATGGTCGGCATGGAGGGGCTACCGGCGCCGTCGGTCAACGGTGCCTCCGGCGCCGCGAACGCACCGGCACCGCCGGCGTCCCTGTCCGGGTCCCAGGAGGAGATGCTCCGCTCGATCGCCACCGAGACCTTCGGGCTCCCTAAGGAGTCCGTCGAGGCTCTCCCCGACGACAACCCGAACGACGGCTACACCAAGGTGAGGATCACCACCGACCAGCCGCTGCGGTACCTCACCACGCTGTCCACGGTCGGCGAGAAGGTGGGTGTCCGCTACGCCGACGGCGGTGGGCGCTCGTGGGCCACCGACACCTCCTGGAAGTCCCTGGAGGGCTACACCGGCACCGACGACCCCTCCCTGTCGAAGTCGGTCGTCGTCACCCTGTGCAAGGAGGGCTGGGGTACCCAGTGCTCCAAGGACAAGAACGACAAGAAGCTCCCGCGCGAGGCCGCCGACGCCGTCTACACCCAGGCCCTGCGCTGGTACCTGGGCACCCAGGACAACCAGTGCAAGCCGAGCGCTGGAGCCGCGCTGTCCACGGGATCGGACGGCAGCACCAGCGCCTCGACGAACGGATCGACGACGTTCACGTCCTCCACCGGGGAGTCCCTCCCCCTGGACGGCAACGCGCTGAAGTACGCGCAGGCGATCATCGCCGAGGGGCAGAAACGAGGCCTTCCGGCCGACCAGATCGCCGCGGCTCTGGCGACGGTGGCCGTGGAGACACGCTTCCGGATGTACGCAAACCCGGCCGTCCCGGAGTCCATGAGCCTGCCCCACGACGCCGTCGAGTCTGACCACGACTCGGTCGGACTGTTCCAGCAGCGCAACTCCTGGGGGTCGGCCGCTGACCGCATGGACCCCACCAAGAGCGCCGGCCTCTTCTACGACCGCCTGGTCCCCTGGGTGCAGAAGCACCCCGGCGCCTCGGTCGGTCAGATGGCCCAGGGGGTGCAGGTCTCAGCCTTCCCCGACCGCTACGCGGCCTGGGAGCAGACGGTTCGCCAGCTCATCGGCAACGTGGGTGGGACAACCTGCTCCACGGCCACCGGCGAGGGCTGGGCCTACCCCCTGTCGGGATTCTCCCCGGTCACCTCCGACTGGGAGACGGCGCGTATGCACCCCGTCCTGGGGTACGCGCGCCCACACTGGGGGGTCGACATCGGCGCCCCCATGGGCACCCAGATCGTGGCCGCCGCCGACGCCACCGTCAAGGAGGCCCAGTGCGACCCCGGCGAGGGGGCGCTGTGCTGGGTCGCCCTGGACACTGCCGACGGCTGGCGCATCCGCTACCTGCACATCATCACCAACTCCTGGACCGTGAAGGTCGGGCAGAAGGTCACCAAGGGGCAGCCCGTCGCGCAGGTGGGGTCCACCGGTGTCGGGACCGGGGCGCACCTGCACGTCGAGACCATCAACCTCGCCAACCTCGCCAAGCATGGGACCGGGACCATGTGCGCGATGGACGCTACCTGGCAGGACGCCTGCCAGAACCCCAAGGAGGTCTTCAACCAGCACGGGGTCAACCTGGACACCGGTGAGGTCAGGCAGATCGGCGGAGCCGGCGGAGGGTCGTCCAAGGTCGTCACCTGGGCACTGACCCAGGTGGGTGGGGCCTACGTCTGGGGAGGCGAGGGCAACCCCTCCGGGATCGGTGGGTACGACTGCTCGGGGCTGGTCAAGGCCGCCTTCGAGAAGGTCGGCATCAGCCTGCCGCACTCGGCCGCTGCCCAGTGCTCCATGGGCACGCCCGTGCCCAACGACCAGGTCAAGGCCGGCGACCTCCTGTGCTGGGGGACGCCCGCCTACCACATCGCCATCGCGGACGGTCAGGGCGGCTTCGTCGGGGCTCAGACCGAGGCCACCGGGATCCAGCACGGCCCCCTGTACGGGGACTACTACGTCCGCCGCCTTGGCGGATAGAGGGGAAGAGCCACCATGACCGAGTACCTGCTCAAAGACCGCCGCTTCCAGGTGTTCCTGGCGATCGTCGTCATCATCGCCGTCGTCGCCGTCGGCCTGGCCCTGCGAGCCCGGTTCGGGCCCGACTCCCCCGGCGGCGGCCCTCGCGGCTCCCTCCCCCTGGGGCAGGAGTCGGCGTCGGCGTCGGCCACCCCGACACCGACGATCACTGCGCCCGACGAGGCGCTGGACGCGGCGCGCACCTACGCCCGGGCCATGGCCGGAGGCCCCTCCGAGGGAGTGGTCTCCAGCGGGTACGCGCAGACGGCTCTGAACGACGCCCAGGCGGCCATGACCGAGGAGCGCGAGTCGATGAAGGCCGTCCACGGCACCTACTGGAACACGATGGTCCTGACGAACGAGGAGACCGTCCTGGGGGAGACCGGCGACTCGTACCTGGTCCGGGAGTTCGTCCTCGGGTGGGAGTCGGCCACCGAGGGCGGCGACGTCCCGGCCGCGGTCAACCGGACCAGGTCCAACCCGGCGGCCCGCGCCTACGACATCACTGTGTCCAAAACAGGGGACTCCTGGACGGTTACCGGCATCAGCACCGGCGACCCCGACTGACCTGGTACAGGAGGGGGCATGAGCAGCAGCAAGCCCAAGAGCGCGGCCGAGGAAGAGCGACAGAAACGCCGACACAGGAACGGCCAGTACGCCTCCTACGAGCCTGGCACCAGCACCGCCGACGAGCTGTGCGGGATCGGTGAGGGGCAGGAGTGCGACGTCGATGCCGTCGTCGCCGACGAGCTCTCCAGCGCCATGGTTCCAGGCAACCCGGAGAACATGGTCATGCGCCGCTGCGGCGGTGGGTATATGCTCATGGACCGGGCCGATGCGCCCCGGCGGATCATCTACACCGACCCCCTGGGGCGAGCCAGGGTCATCACCTGGCCCAACAGCGGACGCTATGACAACTGGAACAACCCGGTGCCAGGGAGGCGCGACGGTGGCCCGGCGGTGGTGGTCCTGGACGAGTCAGGGGACGTCGTGGGAACCATGTCCACGGACGACAACATGACCTGCGAGACCACCGGCGTCCTTCACTCCGAGAGCGGGAGGCAGCCCTCCAAGGTCCTGAGCAGGACCCTGGACAGGGTGCAGGGGCCCGGGGGAGGCCCCGCCGTCCTGCCGCTGGACCCGCACAGGCGGTCGTTCCCCGAGAGCAGCCAGACCTCCGAGGGCGGGGTCAGGGTTGACGTGACTGGCACCGGCAAGGTCATCCACTCCATGTCCTCGGAGTCGGCCGGCTCCTACCTGGCCGGCGACAGCGTCATGCCCGGCGACCAGGTGATCGTCGGGCACCCCACGACCTCTCCCGAGGGACCCACCATCCCGTGGACGGTCCCGAGCAACCTCAGCACCCGCATCACCGTCAACGGGGGCTGCGAGGTGTCCGGGGGCGACGTCAAGGTCAACGGTCGCACTCTGGTGTCCGGGGGCCGCGTGGAGCTCGCCAGCGGGCAGGCGGTCGTTACTGGAGGAGACGTTGTCCTGGACTCCGGGACCAGTGGCAGTGTCGTCCACGGAGGCAGCGTCACTATCAGAGGAGGCGCCGCCGCCAACGTCCTGGGAGGCCGTGTATATGTCGAGGAGGGGGCGACCGCCTACGTCATCAGCGACGACATCGAGGTGGAAGGCCCTGGCAGGAAGGTGGTCTACCCGGTCCCCCGGTCCCCGGCCGTCTACCCCGCGCCCGAGAGGGACTTCGACAGCCTCAGGAAGGGGCGTCTGGAGACCGTCTGGTAGAGAGGTCTACCCCTGGACAACGGAAGACCCCCGGCAGCCCTGTAGAGGGTGCCGGGGGTCTTCCAGCGGGGACCCGCGGGGTCTCAGGACGCCATGTCCTGAGCCTTCTTGCCGCGACGTCCCAGCTTCACGACGCCCACCCCCGCGGCGCCGAGAGAGAGGGCCGTCAGGACGAATGCGCCAACGGCCGCGCCCGTCTTGGCCAGAACCGTGCCGGGCTTGCTCTGGACGTGGACCGTCTGGTCCTTGTCGTTGAGGTCCTTGTGCTCGGCGAGCAGCTCGGACTCGCTGTCGGGACCGTAGACCTCCTCGAAGGCGACGACGTCGTGGCCGGCCAGGTCGGAGGTGTCGAACTCGAAGGAGACGTCGGCACAGTCGGAGGTCTTCTTCGGGGTGAAGGAGGCCTCGGAGGTCACCGGCTTGCCGCCGGAGACGACGGGCTTGCCGGTCTCCTTGTCCATCAGGGTCCCGCGGACCTTGTAGGTGTGGCCGGCGATGAAGGTGTCGTCGTTCTTCGAGCAGACCTTGTCGTCGAGGCGGACGGGGCCGGGGGAGACCTCACGGTCACCGTCGGCGACGTCCGTCAGAGACGAGGTGATCTCCGGCTTAGGGGCGCGGACGGTCTGTCCCTCGTCGTTGATGTCGGTGTGCACCGCGACGGTACGACCGTCCAGGGTCAGGTTCTCGAACATCACGATGGTCTTGCCGCGCAGGGCGGAGGCCGGGATCGTGACGTCCACGGTCGCGCAGTCGGAGCCCGACGTCGGGGTGAAGGACGCCTTGCCCGTGTAGGGCTTGCCCTCGCCGTCCAGCAGGGCGGAGCCCGTCTCCTTGTCCATGGCCGTGGCCGTGAGCTCGTAGGTCTTGCCGAGCTCGAGACCCTTGCCGTCAACCTGGCAGACACGGTCGGAGACGGTGACGTCGCCGAAGGTGGGCAGCACCTTGTCCCCGTCGGCCTTGTCAGTCGCGGTGGTGTGCAGCTCGGGCGGCGTGCGCGGGACGGTCATCTGCTCGTGAGGGTCAGTCACGGACGAGGTGAACGGCAGGGTGCGGTCGTCGCCCTCGAAGGAGGTGACGAAGACGTAGGTGCCGGGAGGGTTGCCGTCCAGGACCTTGAAGTCCTTGGATCCCACGGCGTTGACGTAGCCGTTGACCGCCGGCACGTCAACGGTGGCGATCTTCGTCGCCTGGTCCTTGTTGGCGTCGCTGACCTCCAGGCCCTCGGGGAAGAAGTAGAGGGTCTGCTGCATGTTCTTGTTGTCGGCGCCGAAGCCGGAGCCGCCCTCGAACTTGCCGTGGTCGTCGTCGAAGCCGGTGATGTAGATGTTGTCGACCAGGTAGTGACCGTCCTTGGTGACGTTCGACCCGATCGTCGAGGCGACCTCCACGGGTCCCTCCTGGACGGAGGTGTACTCCGCGTCCAGGCCGTAGGCGTCGGAGTAGTCGGCGTGGACGTAGCGGGCGTTGTCGCCCTGGTCGGCCTTGGAGATGGTCCACACCCAGGTGATGAACTCGGCGCGCAGGCCCGCGGACACGTCGAGCTGGGCGGTGTAGGTGCCGGGGCCGTTGGCCGTCACCGTCGTCGATCCGATGGCCTCGGCGCCCTCGGGCACCTCCTGGCTGGAGGAGACCGGCTGGTGGCCGGTGTAGTAGGCGGTCCCCTTGACGGTGATCGGGACCGGGGAGCCATCGACCTCGGCCCACTTGGCGCCGCCGGCGTAGGACTCGTCGGCGGAGACCTCGATCTGGTCCTTGATGGACGTGGCGCCCTCGGCGACCATCCGCGAGCCCGCCTTGTCGGTGGAGGAGACCACCTTGGGCTGGAAGTCGTGGGTGGTGCGGAACTTCGCCGGACGGACCACGTCACTCGGGGTGGCGCCAATCAGGGCCATGTCCTGGTTCTGAGTGCCGTTTCGGTAGACGGTCAAAGTCTTTGGGGTGATCTTGTCGTAGGTCACCTTGACGCTGACCTCGCCGGCGCCGGTGGACTCCCACTCCAGCTCGAGAGGCTTGTCGGAGGTCGCCCCGGACCAGGTGTTGGTGCCGGAGGCCTTGAAGACTGCGGGGCCTTCGAGGGTCACGCTCACCGAGCGGCCAGCGATCCAGCTCCCGTCTCGGTTCTTGGCACCGAGGTTGCCGACGGTGCCGGACATCTCGCTGTCACCGGTGATGGTGGGGTCGGCGTAGTCGCCGATGACGTTGCTGCGGGCCTCACTGGCGTACTGCTGAGCCAGGGACCAGATCTCCGGGTGCTGCTTGATGACGTCGGCGGAGAAGGAGGCGATCTTGGCCGGCCCGGTGATGTCGAAGTTGACGTGGACAAGAGTGGACAGGGCGGCGCGTGAGGAGGTCCCGTTCTCGTCCTGGTACTTGGACAGCAGGTAGGCCATCTGCTCGGCGTTGAGCCGGACGCTGGCATCCTGGCCGTTCTCCTGGGGCTCGCCGTCGATGACGCCGACGGTGGAGCCGACCAGGTCGGAGGGGGCCGTCGGGCCGAGCTCGATACACCAGGCGGGGATCGCCGACCCGTCGGGGTTGACGTAGGCGCCCAGCCAGTGGTCGTCCTTGGCGCCGGGGTTGTCGATCTCGACGCCGGCGCCGGTGGCGTTGGGGAAGTCGTTGACGTCGGCCGCAGCGGGAAGCGAGGCGGCGGCCGAGATACAGATGGCGATGCTCACGAGCGTCGCGGGTGCCTTAGGCAGGCTCAGGCTCTTCATGGTCTCTCCATGGGTTAGGGGGTGGGTGATTGGGTGCGATCAGGTCATCAGACAACTGGCGCCCAGCGGATGATGCTATCGGTAGGCACAACCCCCTGGACACAGAAGTTCCCGGATCGTGACAAGAAAACAGGTCACGATCCGGGAACTCTGCCAACCGGACGTCAGGCGTGCGTCCTGACCGCCGCCTTCATCGCGCTCTCCCACAGGCGTTCTGCGACGCCCTGGGAGTGGCTGGGGTCGTACTGCTCGACCACTTCCCTAATGAGGGCGCATACCGCGTTGCGCCCGGCCTCATCAATGTCGCCCAGAGGGGCGAACAAGACAACGGTACCGATGTCCTCGGGCATACCGGACTCCCACCGTGCCACGGCGCCGAGAACGCCGCCGGGGTACTCGGCGAGGATGCGGCGGCACTCGCGGCCGGTGGCCACGTCGTATGCCGCCTCCAGGCCCCGCGGGACGCCACGAGACTCAGCAAGGACCTGCCAGAGCATGGCCTTGGCCTCCGTGACCCTCCCCTTATTCATGAGGTCCATGGCCTCGGCCGTGGCCGAACCCTCGTCAGCGGCCATCACCTGGCCGCTGGGGCTCCAGGGGAAGAGTCCCTCTCGGACTATCTCGTCACCGTCCTCCCCCTTCACGTAGAGGGACGAGGTCATCTTCTTCTGGCAGTAGTCCCGCCAGAAGTTGGCCGAAGGCTTGCGATCCTGGTCATACCAGGAGTCGCGGACCGCCTCGGCGATCTCCTCCTTCTCCGCATCGGTGAGGGCGCGGCCCAGATCAGACTCCCTCACCTCGATCTCCTCGGAGACCACTCCGAGGGCCTGACGGGTCGCCGAGGAAAGGCCGGTACCGCCCAGGATCTTTCGGCATATGCGAGCGGCCGCCTTCTTCATGGGGGCGACCGGGACCGCGTCCCGCCCCTGGTAAGTGGACAGGAGGGCCAGGATCACCTCCTGCTCCAGATCCTCCCTCTGCTCGTCGGAGAGGGAGAGAGTATTTGTCACAGAAAACACCATGTCGTGGACCGTCGACGTGAGCAGTTCGGGGTTGTCGATCAGGCTGATGAAGCGGTACCCCGCCTCGTTGATGAGGTAGCCCTCGTCACTGAGGGTCATTTCGTTGATGTCGATGGTGTTCTGCATGGTCGCCTCCGGCTCGGCGTTTGTGGGAGGTGGGCTCTCCCTGCTGACGACCTGAACTGTACACCCCTTTCACGATGTAGTCACGTCATCTTAATTGTGTGATCTCAACCATTTTTCTAGCGTGACTCTGGAGACTCCCGCAGCACGAGCCACCTCAGCCTTGGAACTCCCGCTCAGGACGGCCTCGACACACGCCTCTCGAAGCGCATTCCGAATCGCCTCAATCATCCCGCTCGCGCTGTCCAGGCTCATGCCCATGAGCCTGATCTGAGAAATCTGGGACGCGCTCACGTCCCCCTCCCTCATCGCGGCCTCGTCGAACCAACGGGCGATCATCGAGACGATGCACAAGAAGGCCTGCTGCTGGCGGTCTCCACTCTCGTCGAGGACAGCCAGTGCGTAGCCGATCGAGCACGGCGCAGTGCGGACGGTGTAGTCCAGACCGCTTAGGACCTCCAGCATGGACTTGAAGGAGCTCTGGTGAGCGAAGGCCACGTTCACGTGCTCACCATTGCCGACGACGACCTTTCCGAAGTCCCAGCCGGCGGACGGAGGGACAGCGAATCCTCCGTCGGAGAAGGGGATGATGAAGGACTCCGCGCCGTGCATGATCCGGTCGCGGATCTCTCGGGCGGTCGCCGGGGTGATGCTGTAGCCGTCACTGGTCTCGTTGCTCATGATGCTCCTCTGTCGGTGTCCAGGAACTGGCGAGGAAGCGCGATCTCCACGTAGCCCACGTTGCCTCGGTAGTCGCGGACGATGGCGATCGTCCCTCGGACGTTCTTCTGCTCCCCGGTCTGGGGGTCCTTCTCCCACAGGGCTCGCATCGAGGCCCAGTTGGGGATCTCGTTGCCGGGGTCGCCCAGGGAGCCGCGCATCTGGAGGCGCTCCACGCGCTTGGGGCTGTAAAGGTTGCGGTCCACGACCTCCAGAGCGGCGATGGCCTCCTGCTCGTCGTCCATCGGCAGGATGATCCCGCGCTTGAAGTACCCGGTCAGGCCGGCGTCCACGGCCTCAGAGATCTTCTGGTTGAACAGCACGATGTCGACGCCGTACTCGCGGCAGACGCGCCCGGCTCGGTCGAGCTCCTCCTTGCCGGCGAGGATGAACGTCCAGGCCTCGTCCAGGAAGATCGAGCCGCCCCTGGAGCCGTCCGCCTTCCGTGCGCTCTGGAGGGCGTAGATGCAGGAGTTGACCATGGCCCGAACCAGGGTGACGGCGATGCGCTGGGCCTGGTTGGCACGACCAGCGGCCAGCACCCCGGGCTCGGGGAGCTCGAGGCCGGTCTTGCCCACCTGGATGTGCACCCAGCCGGAGATGTCCGCCATGCGCTCGGAGCCGTCGTCGATGCCGACGAAGGCGCGGAACTGCGGGTCTGACTTCGCCAGCAGTATGACCTTGTCGGCAACGTCCTGGGGGAAGTGGCCGGCCTGCGCGGCCATCCTCAGGGCGGAGCCGGTCGAGCGAGCGCCGTTGTCGGCCCCGTAGCGCAAGGCGATCTTCAGTTGGGTCTCCATGCGCGCCAGGTCGTCGGCGGTACCGAAGGGGTTGACACTGGCGAGGTAGGAGGCGGCCAGGGAGACCTGCTGCTCCTTGGAGTTGGTGGTGCGGAAGGCGTCCATGACGCCGTCGGCGCTGGTCAGGTCGGAGAGGTCGGCCAGCCGGCCGCCAACCTGGTCCAGCAGCGGCTTGGGCGACTTCGCCATCGGCTTGGGGCCGATGGAGACGACGTTGCCGCCACCGGTGGCGATCTGCATGGCCATACGGAGCAGGAGCATGGTCTTTCCCGAGCCGGTGGAGCCGGTGACGCAGCTGAACGGCGCCGTGTCGTCGTCCACGGCCTCCGAGGGGTTCCAGTACACCGGCTTGGTGTCCTCCTCCCCCAGGCCGAGGATGACCGGGGAGACTCGGGGGTCGTCACCGACGGCCGAGACGTCGGCCAGGCCGGCGGCCGAGACGTTGATGGACGGCCAGTCCTTGACGTTCGGATTCTCCAGCGACTCGTGAGCGATCCTGATCTCCTCGGAGAGCTCGTTCTGCCGGCCGGTGCGAGGGATGAGGGTGGTCCCGCTCCCCCTGGAGACCTCGGAGGTGTCGGTGTACTGGCCGTCCATGCAGACACTGATCCGCAGGTCGGTCAGGGTCGGGGACACGGCGCCCTTGGCGTAGAGCTCCTCGGTCCCGCGCAGGATGGCCTGCTTCTCCTCGGCCTCGGCTCGGGACATCTTCCCCGCCCGCTCGGCCGCTTCCTGGTCGGACTGGAAGGTCCGCCGGTTGATCCGCATCTGGTTCCTGGTCACCGGGGCGGGCTCGACCATCCCGGACACGGAGATGGCGACGGCGCCGTGACGGGCCAGCCGGGCCGCCCAGGCCGCGGACACCTCCGAGGAGTCCGGTCCGCCCTCGATGTCGATGTTCCTGACCGAGTCCAGGCAGCACATGGTGTAGACCCTGTGGCCGTCCAGGTCGGCCCCCCACCTCAGGCAGTCGATCTCCTGCTTCATGGCCCGGTCGGCGGCCTGGGCCGCCGGGAATCCGCGGAAGACGTGGATGTGGTCTCCGTGCGGCAGGGAGATGTTGTCGGCCCACTGGCCGTCGTTGAGGTACCCCTCAGCTTTTGAGACCTCGTCGGTCGTCGGGACCACGAATCCGTAGCGGTCGAAGAGACGGCGGATGCGACGGATGTCCACCGAGTAGTCCTCGATCGAGGTGCCGCCCTGCATCAGGGTCCCGGCCACCGACTCGACGGCCCCCTTCAGTCCTCGTCCGCGGATGGACGGTTTGAGCAGGACGCCGAACAGAGCGGCCCGGACGTCGATCTCGACTCCCTTGAACTCCATGCGGAAGCGCTGGGCGTTCGGGTTCTCGTCAGGGACGCTGAAGGGCTCGGGGAGGGTGGTCGAGAAGATCTGGAAGCGCCGGTACGTCTGTGCGCTACGAACCTTCCTCAGGCCGCTGGACATGATCGCGAGCTCGCGGAACATGCCCTCCATGGGGCGGGCCGCGTTGTCCCGCTCCTGGTCGGTCATGGCGTTGAGGACGGGCATGGACGGGGCCTTGTGGAAGAGCCAGGTCGCGCCAGAGGTCGTCTGGACCAGTCCGGGGTCCTCCCGGTCAGGGCGGCTGACGATCTGGCTGGAAAGGCCGAGCTTTACCTGCTTGGGCACTACTGCTGTCCTCCTGAGGCGGGGCCCTTGACGGAGGGCTCGGTGGCTTCTGGGTGTGCTGAGGGGTCCGGGGTGGCCCCCTGCTGCGATCCTGACGAGGCCTCCGCCGACGGCGTCGGGGAGGGGGTCGCCTCGGCCTTCTCTCCGGTGGAGTCGCCGGGGAGGGCGTTGGAGTAGTCCTTCAGGCTCGGCCCGGTGCCGGTGGGTCCCCAGGCGACGACGCGGGCGGAGCCGGAGTCGGCGTTGATGATCCGCACGTCCATGTCGATGGAGGTGTGCGTCTCCTCCTTCTGACCCTGCCTGGTGTAGGTGATGGTGACGTTGGCGATGACGACCGACTTGTCGGGCTGCTCGTCCGCCTCCTTCGTCGGGAGGTAGGCCGCTCGGTTGACCTTGGTCTCGGACTTGGAGATCCCGGTCAGGGGGGCGTAGACGTGCTTGGAGTCCGGGTCGGCCACGGCTGCGACCAGGGCGTCCGCGTTCCCGCTGGCGTAGGCGTTGCCCCAGGTCTTCACAGCGAGCTCGATGTCAGTGGTCGAGGCCGGCTTGCTCTTGGGCCACTGGGCGTCCGACCACGCCCCCTTGGACGGGGGCATGACCTCCAGGCTCGGCCGGCCGATGACCTGGGTTCCGTGCTCCTCGTTGTAGTTGACCTGGGTGGCCACCAGGTAGTCCACGTCCGGGGTGGAGACCACCTGGTAGACGACGTAGACGGTCCAGGTCTTCAGGTTGCCGGACTTGACCTGATCCTGCTCCTTGCTGGTCAGCTCGGGCTGCTCCACGACCTCGTCGTGGTCCCACCCCACCAGTGTCCCGTTGGGCAGGGCGGTGGCCCCCTCCCCGGAGCCGAGCCACTCGATGACGGCTCGAGAGGCCGCGGCGTGCACGGGTGCCGGCGCCGTGGCCTGGGCGGCCGCCTGGGTCTCCTTCACCAGGCTTAGGTACTGGGTGGTCAGGTTGAAGTAGTTGAATGCCACGAGCGCCACCAGCGGAAGCGTGATGACGTTGGTCCAGACCAGTGACTTGTACCATTTTCCGCGTCGGCCAGACCGTGAGAAGGAGATGCCGACGTCCGTGGGGACGGCGTCGGGCGCCGACCACGCCTGCTGCTGACCCTTCCTGCGCTTGCGCGCCTGATTGCTCTGCTTCTTCGACTTTCCACTACCAAACATCGTTGCCGCTCCAGCCAAGTATGTCGGACAGGACGGTGCCGCTGCCCAGGTCTCTCTTCTCCTCGTCGGCCGCCCAGCCGATGACGTACGGGTCCCCGCTGTCCATGGCTGCCTTGGAGCACTCGCGGCAGTAGTCCCTGCCGTCCTCAGCAGGCTCGTGGCACACCTTCCAGCACTTGCGGCAGGTGGGCTCGCAGATCGTCTCGTGGTGGCCCTGGCGCAGCCTGAACCACGTGCAGCGGGCACCCGTACGTCGAGTCCTCATGGGGGTCAGCCCTCCACCAGCTTCAGGGCCTCGATGACGAGGCTTCCGACGACGTCGACCTCGTCGGAGACGACGTCGACCATCTCGGTGCCGACGGTGGGGAAGGAGGTGCTCTCACCGGTCAGGAGGCAGGCGAGCTCGTGGACGGACTTGATCCGCCCGATGCCGGACTCCTTGCCCTTGCCGGTCTTGATGAGGGTGTTCAGCACCTCGTCACGGATGGAATCGGCGCCGGCGATGGACGCGAGCTCCTTGGCCGCATCCAGGTGCTTGGCGGCCCCGGAGAAGGTGGTGAGCACCAGGTCGTCGGTGCTCCCGCCGGTCTCGGCCCCGTAGACCGTGGCGATGGCGTCACGGGTCTCGGAGTCGACGTCGTCGAAGTCGGCACGACGGTCGAGGACGATCTCAGCCTGGGGGCGGGTGATCTTGCCGCCTCGGGCGCCGGCCGCGAAGGCCGCGAGGACGATCTCATCGACGTCGGAGGCGTCATCGACCTCGTAGACGGAGGCCAGCACCTCATGGGTGTCGCCGCCGGCCTGACGGACGATCTCGGCCACCTCCAGGACGGTGGCGGCCTGGGGGCGGGTGACCGCCGACTTGCCGCGTCCGGCCCGCTTGCGGCGCTTGCGGGGCGTGGGGGTCTCCTTCACTTCCTCCTCCTTCTCGATCTGGTCCTCGGTGGTGTCGACGTCAGTCTCGTCGGCGTTGTAGTCACCGAAGTACTCGCTCATGCTCTCTGCCTCTCTGGTCCTTCAGGCCGCCGGGGGAACATAGTGGAAGGCGGCCACAACCCACGATAACCGTGGGTTGTGGCCGCCTTCCGTTTTTCGACCGGATTCTAGGAGCCCCGAGGCAGGCCGAGGTCCTTGGCCCCGGTGATGATCCGCACCGACCCCTGGCCGCTGCTCATCGACTCCAGGTGCAGGTACACGATGGCGTCGTGACCCAGCATCCCGCTGCCCACCACCCCCGGCTTCGTCACGTGGACGACGTCGGGGATCCAGTTGCCGCTACCGTCCCGCTTCTGCGCCGGGCGCCCGTGCTTGTCCAGCTTGGGAATCTGCTCGACCTGGTCCCACATGTCGTTCGGGATCGCGCCGGGGTCGAGGATTCGCTGGCCGGTCAGCATCTCGAAGACCATGCGGCCGCCTGGGGTCCGCAGGTGAGGCGAGCGAGCCGGCCTCTCCTCCTCCATCTTCCCGTTGTCACCCATACGCGGGACGAAGCTGACCAGCAGACGGTTGCTGCTCGCCTCGATCTTGAAGCCAGCGATGTTGGTCTTGAAGGCCTTGTACTGCTTCAGGGACTTGTCCCCCGCAGCCAGCACGGACATGGCCGACCGCGTGATGGGGGACGCGGAGTCACCGTCCATGGACCGCATGATCTCCGAGGCCTCGGCCGCGATGGTTCCGGCGATGCAGTCCACCGCCGAGGCGAAGTCGCGGCCGGTCGCGTTGGGGAACATCCGCTTCGCCTCGGGCACGGCCGCGATCACAGCGAGGCGTGCGAGCTCCTCCGGGGGCCGCTTCTCCGCGTAGGCGAGATACAGCCTCTCCAGCACATCACTCATTGTTCTCCTTCTGGTTGTTGTGGGTAGGGGTCTGCCAGGAGATGCCCCTCCAGGGCGTGTCCTGGAAGGACGGGGGATGGGTGGTCATGTCCAGGGAGGCTCCGGCGGCTGAGGCGCAGAATGCACGGGCCTGGCGCGCCCAGGAGGAGACCGCCTGGACCACCTGGTCCCGACTCTCCAGGGCCAGGGCGCCGGCGATGTTGACGCCATACTCCAGGAAGGTGCGCAGTGCCCCGCTGAAGCGCTGGATGCTGTCGTCGTTCCAGGTGTCGAACTCGACCGCGTCAGCGGCGCTCTGGGCGACGACGGAGGCCAGGACCATGGACAGCGGCTCGACGCTGCGTCCGCGCACCTGTGGGTCGAGCCCGGCGCGCGTGAGAAGCTCCCACGCGAGCTGGACGATCCCGAAGGCGGTGCCGGCGCCGTGGGACCCGATGTTGGGGGCGGTGGGAGAGCCCATGTCCGAGGGCTTGTCGGCAAGGCTCCAGGTGGCCGAACTCCTCGGGGCGCCGGCGACGAAGAGGTTCCAGGGCTCCTCCTGGAAGGACGGGGTCCCAGTGATGATCCTCAGCGCGACGGCGGAGACGGAGCCGGAGAACTCACGGGCCTGGGTGGCCCACTTCTCCATGCCGTCGGGGCCGGCCACCAGCGCGTCAGTGATGCTCGGCCCGTGCTCCAGGAAGGTGCGCAGCACCCCGCTGAAGCGCGGGATGCTGCCGTCGTTCCACTTCTTGAAGCCGACGGCGTCATCGGCGCTCTGGGCGACGACGGAGGCGAAGGTCTCCGCCAGCGGACGGACGTTCGCCCTGATGAGGTGAGGAGGCACCCCGACCCTCACCATGGTCTCCCAGGCCAGGGAGACCAGACCGAAGACGGTTCCGGCGCCGTAGGAGCCGATGTTCGGCCCTCGCGCCGTACCGTCCTTCCACGGCTTGTCGGCCAGGCCCCACCTCGTGGGCACCGTGCCGCTCTGCTGCTCCTGGGTCATCTTCTTCTCCTTCGGGGTCGGAGCACTCACCTGACCATGGTGCCCGGGGGTCAGTGACGTCGAAAGGACGTCGAATGGCTGGTCCGTGCGCCTCGGGGAGGGGGTGTTGCCACCCTTCGAGGCCGTCGCCGCGGGACACACCTCCACCAGGGGGCACCAGGCGCACAGGGTTCCCACCTTGTAGGGGAAGGTGCGCTCGTCGCACATCCTGCGGTAGCGGTCCCACGTCGTCCGCAGGCGGCTGCGGGTGGACTCCATGGCGCTCTGTGAGAGGTCGATCTGACAGCGCTCCGCGCTGCCCAGGTAGAGGAGCTCCGCACCCACCATCTCGGGGTACCCCAGCACACGCAGGCCCTCGTTGTAGATGCGCTGCTGGTGGCCGTAGGGGTCCCCGTATCGACGCTTGTCGGCGGCCGTCGGCATCGGCTTGATCCGGAGGCCGCCCCGGCCGTCGTCCACCAGGTCGCGCAGCTTGTAGTCCCTCATGAAGGACTTCCCACCCGGAACGTTGTCGAGGCGGTCCACCTTTCCGTAGCTGGGCACCCCCCAGATGTCGATAGGCTTGCGCCAGGAGCCCACCTCGATCTCGGTGCCGATGACGGACACCCGGTCGGCCACCAGGTCCTCGCCGCCGACGTACGAGGGATCCAGCACCCTGAGGACGGCCTTGTCATAGTGGGCGAAGTGCCTCGTCCACTCCTCGTCGGAGTAGACGAGACCGCACTCGGTCTCGGCCCGCCGGCGGTACTCGGCCTGCTTGTCGGCCCACAGGCTCAGGATCGTCTCTCGTGTGCGCTGGTTCGGAGCCAGGGCGAAGAGCTCCTCCATCACCGAGTGGATGACGTTCCCGGTCCCGTTGGCCTTCAGCGGGTCCTCGTCAAAGGGTCTGAGCCGCCCGGCCGCCCAGCTGGCAGGACAGTTGTCAGCCAGCGAGTTCATGGCTGAGGGGCTCATGTACCCCTTGATGATTTTCTTCCTTGTCCGCTCTTTTTCGCCCAGGACCAGACCGTTAGCAGTCAGGTGGACGTCGATCTTGCTCATGCTCCTATGGTGTCCGGGGGCAGATCAGCCGATGACCATGGAGACGGCGCCGTACGCCACGTAGACGTACCCGACCGCCAGGAGGACCCCGAGGAGGATGTTGTGGGCCCGCTCAGACAGACGTGGAGAGGGCAGGTGCAGGTTGGGGAGCCTCTTGACGTAAGGTCCCTCACGGGTTCCGTCGAGCCAGTCGACCAGGTTGCGAACCGTCAGCCCGAGGGCGACGACCAGCGGGGGCATCCACACCGGTGTCCCACCAAGGACCATCCCCAGGGAGAGGCCGACAATGAAGGCCGGCCACAGGATGAACATGAACCGCAGGCCCGTCCTGCGAACGGCCCAGGCGAAGGAGATTCCGGCCAGGAGGCCGACGACCGGGCGCGAGCTGATCCCGTCGTAGGGGACGCTCCACAGGGAGGCGATGGCGGTCACGACGACGGCCACCACCTGGAAGATGATCCTGCTCCCGGCGCCTTCGCGGCCCTCTCTCGTCATCCGCTTAGTGACGTAGCTCGTCACCCCCGGTAGACAGGTGGAGAAGGCAGACTCCGAGACGCCCAGGTCTGCCAGGCGGGCCATGGCCGGAGCCACCAGCATGGCGCCGGCCACGTGGGCGACGGTGAGGCGCCCCAGCCCCATCGTGAGCGGGACGTGCACGTCTCCGACGGTGAGGGAAACCCGGCCGAGGACGGCCACGACCGACGCCATGGCGAGAATCGTCAGGAGGCGCTCCCTCATCGGTCAGTCTCCAAGGTGACGCCCCCTGAGCCGGTGGCGTGGAAGGTGATCTTGCCGTTGAAGGTGACCTTGATGCCGACCTCCTTGTCGGGGTCCTGCCCCGGGATCGGCTCATAGGACTTGATGGCCCCTCCACGCACGGAGAACTCCAGGGTCACCTGTGAGTCGGCCTTGGCGGTGGCTGTGACCGTGCACTGCTCGGAGCACTCAACCTCCTTGCTCACGTCCTTCTCACCACTGCTGGACGGCTTAGGCGGGGTCGTGGGTGACGGAGCCGGTTTCGGTGCCTGAGTGGGCTCCTGCGTGGCTGGAGCCTGGGTCTTCTCGGGCTGGGCGGTGGTCGGAGCCGGTTTCGCGGCCTCGGTCTTGACCGGCTCCGGCGAGGTGCTCGGCCGAGCTGTTTTCGCGGCGGTCTTCGAGACGGTGGCCGAGGCCGTCGAGGCGGCCTTGGGCGCCCCCTTGGACCTCAGAGAGATGATGACTCCGGAGATCACGGGGAGCACAACCAGAAAGACCACCAGAGACGTGATGATGACGGCCGTGCGCCGGCGGCGCCACAGCACCTTCGCCGACCTGACGATGGGGGTGTGGACCACCTCGTTCTGACTAGCGGGGGTGGGCGGGGTGGACATGTCGACTCCTCTCGGGTGCGGAAAGCCCCGCACCCCGGAAAATCGTATCCGGGGTGCGGGGCCGTCTATCAGAACGCGGGCTCGCCGCCGAAGTCAGCGACCTGGTTCCCTCCGAAGTTGCCTCCGAAGTTGCCACCCTGCTGGGGGCCACCCTGGTTGCCGCCGCCGAATCCGTTCTGGTTCTGGCCCTGGTTCTGGCCTCCCTGCTGGCCCTGGCCGCCGAAGCCGCCGTTGCCCTGCTGGGAGTTGCCACCGAAGTTGCCGCCCTGGTTCTGACCGCCCTGCTGCGGGCTCTGGCGGGTGACCTGGGCCTTCGCGTAGCGCAGGGAGGGGCCGATCTCATCGACCTGCATCTCCACGACCGTGCGGTTCTCACCCTCACGGGTGGTGAAGGAGCGCTGGACCAGGCGACCCTGGACGATGACGCGCACCCCCTTCTTCAGCGACTCGGCCACGTTCTCAGCGGCCTCGCGCCAGATCGAGCAGCGCATGAACAGGGTCTCCCCGTCCTTGTACTCACCGGTCTGGCGGTCGAAGACTCGGGGCGTGGAGGCGACCGTGAAGGAGGCCACTCCCGCTCCGGAGGGGGTGAAGCGCACCTCGGGGTCCGCGGTCAGGTTTCCGATGATGGTGATGATGGTGTCTCCGGCCATGTTTGCTGTCTCCGTTTCTTGTGGCAGACCCCGGTCGGGTCCGCTCCTCACATACATGGTGCCCGGGGCTCGAAGGTCTTCGATCCGAGGGCTCTTTCTGGGCGATGCGCCGCCTGCCGACTCACCGGGCAGGGGTGCACCCGATGGCCTTCAGAGCACCCATTGCCGACTCGCGGGGCTCCGGCTCGGTGCGCACCAGAGCGGGGGAGAGTCCGACGGCGCGCACATCGAGGGCGTTGAGGACGGAGCGGGTCACCTCCACCTGGGAGTCCTCGCCGTCCGCACCCTGGGAGGTGGTCATGAAGCTCTCCGACTTCATCCGCCCCCTGACCACGACCACCTGTCCGGGGATCAGTGTCGCCGCCTTGTCGTGGACCTTGCGCCAGCACGTCACCTCGAGACGGTGCGGCCCGTCGGCCAGCACCAGGCTCGCCAGGCGCCAGGTCTCGGAGGTCTTGGTCTCCTTGGAGGCGATGACGCCGGCCACGACGAGGATCTCTCCGCTCTCGGCGTCCTCGGACGTGGCGAGCCGCGAGACCCGCTCATCCATCTCCACACCGGTCCTGAGGACTGCCTGCTCCACCTGCTCCAGGGACATGACGTCCTGGCCGGTGGCCGTCCCCAGGACGCTGCGCTGGACCAGGGCTCGCGTGTAGGGGTCGTACTCGATGCCGGGGAGCTCGGGGTCGTCGCCAGCGGCCAGGGCGCGGGCACAGGCCACTGTCGAGGCCCTCGGGCCGAAGGCGTCCAGGGCCCCGGCCTTGGCCATGGCCTCCAGGGCACGGGCCGGCATCTTCGACCCCGTGTGCTCGCGGTAGCGGGCGCACAGGTGCGCCACCGAGGTGTAGCCACCCTCAGGGCGGGCGGCGACGATGCCCGCCGCCGGCGCCCCCACGTCCTTGATCTCCCCCAGTCCGAGGATGATCGTGCTCTCGTCGGGGACGGAGGTGTCCGCCTGGCCCCGGTTGACGTCCGGCGCCAGGACCTGCACCCCTCGTGTGGACAGCCACCGCATCACGGCCCCGCGTCGGGCCTCGTCGTCGGTCTCGGCCAGGGTGCCGGCGCCGTAGGCCGCGGGGTAGTGGGCCTTCAGCCAGGCGGTCGTGAAGGTGATCCGGCCGTAGGCGACGGCATGGCTCAGGTTGAATGCGTACCTTCCGGCCGACTCGATCGCGGCCCACAGGCGCATGGCCGTCTCCCTGGAGAAGGCGACCTTGGGGTTTCCCCTGCTGTCCACGTCCTTGACCGCCCCCTCGACGAAGGCCTTGCCGGTCTTGGCGATGAGGTCGGCCTTCTTCTTGGCGACCGCCTTGCGCAGCAGGTTGGTGTCCGAGGCGCTGAACCCGGCGACCACGCCCCCGAGCTTCATCAGGGTCTCCTGGTACGCGGCCACCCCGTAGGTGGGGCCGAGCACGGAGTCGAGCACCTCGATCTCCCTGGGGTCCGAGGTGTAGGAGCTGTAGGAGACCCGCTCGCGCCCGTTGCGCCGGTCGGCGTACTCCAGGTGCATCCCCGTACCCATGGGGCCGGGCCGGTACAGGGCACCCAGCGCCGTGAGGTCGTCGGGGCTGCGCGGGGACAGGCGGGTGCACAGGTCGGCCATCCCCCCGCTCTCGAGCTGGAAGACGCTCGCGGTGTCACCGCGAGCCAGCATCTGCCAGACGGCGTCCTTCTCGTCCACGTCGCGGCCGGACGGGATGGAGTCCAGGTCGATCCCGGCGTAGGCGCAGGTGTGGGAGATGACGTCCAGGTTGCGAAGGCCCAACAGGTCGATCTTGACCAGACCCATGGCCTCGCAGGTGGGGCCGTCCCACTGGGTCACCCACTCGCCAGTGTCCTTGTCTACCCGCATCGGGACCAGGTCCATGAGGTCGTCGGGACTGACGATGACGCCGCAGGCGTGGATCGACCACGTCGAGGGCACGTTCTCGAAGCTGCGCGCCAGGTGCATCACCGCCTCAGACGGCTTCCTGTCCTGCATCACGCTGGCGACGGCGGTGACCGACTGGGGGTCGGAGTCGATGGCCTCCAGCACCGTTCGGAACTGCTCCCCGGCCTCACCGTCCAGGTCGGCCAGGCACACCCCGTCCGGGATAGTCTTGGTCAGCTTGTTCGCCATGGTGTCGGAGATGCCCAGCTGGGAGCAGGCGGTCTTGATCGAGGCCTTCGTCTTGGATACCTGGAGGGTGCCCAGGCGGACGACGTTGCTGTCGCCGTAGAGCTCCACCAGGTGCCGGTAGACCTCGTCGCGCCGGCCGCGCTCGAAGTCGGTGTCAACGTCCGGCATACCCTCGCGCTCGGGGTCCAGGAAGCGCTCGAAGAGGGTGCCCTCCTCCAGCGGGTTGACGCCGGTGATGCCCAGGCAGTAGAGGATCAGCGAGCCGGCCGCGCTCCCTCGCCCCGGCCCGACGTTGATGCCCTCCGACTTGGCCCACTTGATGAACTCCGCCACCAGGAGCGCGTAGCCGACCATTTTCAGGCGCCTGAAGACGATGAGCTCGGAGTTGAGGCGGTCAGCGACCTCCGGAGGCATGGAGCCATCGGGGTTGAGCAGACCCTTCTCCCTGGCCCCCTCCAGGACCAGGTCCATGAGCCAGGCCGTCTCCGGCTCAGGGCTGGAGGAGTACCTCTCCGGGACAGGCGGGACCGGGAGACGCATCCTGGGAGGGGGCAGGACGTCGTCGTCGACCATGGAGGCGACGACGGCCGTGTTGCTCACCGCCTGCTGCCAGGCCGGAGACCTGTCCAGGGCGCGCACCTCGTCCTCGCTCTGGAGGTAGTAGCCCGAGCCGTGGAAGGTCCAGCGGTCCTTGTCGGCGAGCTTGACCCGTCGCTGCTTGGCGAGCCAGGCCTCGTGCACGTCGGACTGCTGAGGGTGGACGTAGTGGCAGTCGGCGGTGGCGACGCAACGGATACCGTTGGAGGCGGCCATCGTCATGACGTCGCCGACGACGGCGTCCTCCTCGGGGATACCGTGGTGCATGACCTCGACGAAGGTGCGCTCGGGGGTGAAGATGTCCACGAGGTCGCGCAGCCTCTCCTCGGCCAGGTCCATGCGACCGCGGGCCGCCTGGGAGAGGACGGGCCCGCCCAGGCACCCGGTCAGGCAGATAACCCCCTCGGAGCACTCGTCCATGAGCTCGTAGTCGATGAGGGGGTACTTGTTCCTGGTCGTCGTCTTCCATGACTCGTTGGTCATCCTGACGATGTTGCGCCAGCCGGCCGGCGTCTGCGCCACGAGCGTGATGTGCTCGTAGAACTTCGTCTTCTGACCCTCGCCGCCCAGGGCGTCAGCCCTGGTCTCCCCGGGGTCGAACCGCGATCCGATAGCGAGGTAGAACTCCTGGCCGAGGATCGGCTTGATGCCGGCTTCCATGCAGGCCTTGCGCATAGCCGGGACGGCGATGAGGGATCCGTGGTCGGTGACGCTCATCGCCTTCTGTCCGAGCTCGACGGCGCGGGCGACGTAGTCCTCGGGCTGTCCGATACCGTCCAGGAGCGACCCGGACGTGTGGACGTGGAGGGCCACGTAGCCCTCGACAGGGGTGCGCGTAGGGGTCTCAGTCATAGACCCATGGTGCCCGGGGGTCAGGTGAGGAGGTTGTTGATCTGGGTCTGGAGGCCCTCGGTGCCCGTGGTCAGCCAGATGTAGGCGGCGACGCCGCCGGCGACGGCGATCACGAGCCAGATGGCCGCCTTGATGGCGTCTCTGATGAGTGAGGAGATGGCGAAAGAGGCGCCAGCCAGGACCAGCCAGCCCAGTGTCGTCGTCGGCATGGATGCGTGGAGGCCGGGGACCGAGGCGACGGCGGCGCTGGCCCCTCCTCCGGCCAGGAGCATCCGCATGATGGCGGCCGACCTTCCCTCCCTGCCCCCGGTCAGGGCGGTTGATCCCAGCAGGACGGTGGCGAGGGTTGCCAGAGGGATGGACATGGCGGGGTCTCCTTCGAGAGTGGTGGGCCTGCTTCCTGGTCACCAGTATCAACTATGAACGGCCCCGGCCCACGTCTTTGGTGGGGCCGGGGCCGTTGTGCAGCGGTGGCGCCTCAGTCGCGCACCGCTCGAATCTCACCCGTTCGCTCGAGCTCTCGGAGCTCGCGGCGCGTCCTCGGTGCGGTTGCAGGGGTGGCTGGCTTGACCACGGGTCGACGGCTGACAGTAGGAACGTCTGCCTTCCTCGCCGTCCCGGGGGCCGGCGCCTTCCTGTAGATCTTGCGGACGATCTGATGGACGTTGCCGGTCGTGAACCTGATGACCACCACCAGCAGCAGGACGGAGACGAGGAAGCCCGTCTGCCGCACGGCCACCACCGGGTCGTCCTGGCCGACCCCGCGCTGCCACCCGGACGGCATGAGCGTGGGCATGTGCCTGGACATGAGGATGTACCAGGTCAGCACGGCGGTGGCGAGCATCGAGACCTTGATGGCGGACACGCCCCGTAGGCTCTCCGTCCAGACGGGCACCGCTGACGCGAGCAGGAGCGCTGTGACGGGGACCGCCACCATGAAGACGTCCATGAGGCTCACAGCTCGGCCCTCCAGGACTCTCCGCGGTGGGAGACGATGGCGCTGGAGGCTCCGACCCCCATGGGCACCCGCAGAGCCCCCAGGGCCATGGCGCCGGCGTGGGTACCGGTCAGGGCGATGACGGTCCAGTCGCGCCCCAGCGCCTTGACGACGTCGTTCGTGGTGGTGTCGTCGGTTCGGGTGATCGAGGCGATGACGTCTCGCTCCCGAAGGGAGGAGACCTTCTTCTGGTCGCGGATGACGTCCTCCAGGACGTCGACGACGGTGAAGTCGCCGTCCGCGTCCTCGGCGAGGGCGGCCAGGACACTGTCTTTGATCGGTCCTGAGGGACCGGTGACAAGGACCCGGGAGGTCTCAACCTCCCGGGTCCCGATCTTGATGAACATGGGACCTCCTTGGGTCAGTCGTTGACTACCTCCCCATGGTGCCCGGACTCCTCGTTTGATCCGGTGGCCCGTCGCATCCGGGCGACCTTGACGGCTGCGTACACGACGGTCATCACAAAGGTCACGATGGACATGATGATGAGGACCAGTGGAGTGGCCATGAGGTTCGTCGCCTGGCTCTTCGTGAGGTACTGGGCGACGACGGCGGCCGGGAGGTGCGAGATGCTCTCGAAGAGAGTCTGCGCCACTACAAACAGCAGGCAGGACAGGGACACTCCGAGAACGGCTTTGACTGCGATGCGCATGGTTTCTTTCATGCTCCGATCCTACCTTCGTGGTCGGGCTCTCTTTCGAGAGTGGACTCCTTCGGGTCCGGGACCTCCCTCGGCCGCTCGTCGCGGTCTGGTCCGAGGAGGACTTTGCGCACGAGCTCGGCGAGGCGGATCAAAGCACTTCCTTCAAGGATCCGGCCGCCAGCCGCTCGAGACTGACCTGCTTGCCATCGACCATGACCACGGGGACCGACGTGAGCCCCTTGGATCGGAAGGCCTGGTCGGCAGACTCGTACCAGGAAGTGGGCACATCCTTGAAGCTCTTGTCGCGCACTCCTGCCTTGGTCGCCAGGTCGTAGACGGCGTCGTCGGTCAGACGGCTGGCGTCATCGGAGAGCCACGCGGAGCGGAACCACCCGGACAGCTCCAGGTGGAAACGGAGTGAGGCGTCCTTCTGGGTGGAGACGACTTTGGCCCAGGGGCCGCCGGCCATGAGCGTCCACCTCTGCCCCAGGATGCTGACGGGGTGGATGCGCAGGCTGATGGTCCTCGACTCCAGGAGCGAGGTGATGACGGACTGGTTGTCCCACGTCAGCTGCGCGCAGTGCGAGCAGGAGAAGTCGGTCCAGATGTCCACAACCCGGCTGCCGCTGCCGTAGGTGACGGCACCGTCGTCGTCGAACCCTCTTGGATAAGGTCCAGACGGCGTGGAGCTTCCGCCGGCGCCGCTCAGCGCGGCGACGCCGAGTCCCGTGGTCATGGCCGCGACCAGTGATCCCGAGACCATCGCCCGACGGCTGATCCTCCTCACCTCTCCTCCCCGGTGATGCTGACTCGCCCCACCGAGCCGCTGGACGCCGTGACCGTGACCTTTCCGTTCACGTCCAGGTTGTCGAAGGACAGGGCGCGGACACCGGCCTCGGCGCGACCCTGGGCGATCTGCTCGCCCTGGGGCCCGGTGACGACGACGTCGGTGCCGGCGTCCGACTGGACCTCGACGACGGCCAGGGCGTTCTTGACGTTGGCCTCGACCTCGCCCGACGTCGACTGGACCTGGCTGACCTTGCCGTCCCAGCCGCCGGCGTTGTCGATGGTCCAGGAGGCACCGCCCTCCGGGATGCTCATGACCACGGTCTCGCAGCCGTCTCCGGTGTACGGGACCGTCAGCTCCTCCGGGCTCGCCGGGGAGACCGTCGTCCTGACGGACGAGACCACGGTGTCCGAGCAGGACACGGAGATGAAGGCGGTGACGTCGGTGTTCAGCTGGCTCTCCAGGTGAATGCGGGCGCGGCCGCCGACACTCGCGTCCAGGGACCTGGATCCGTCCTCGGACTCGGTGTACGTGGGCGCCTCGCTCGCGGCGCTCTCCCGAGCCGGACCAGGGGGCGCGTCGGGAACCGTCGTCGAGCACGCGGTCAGCAGCAGTGCGCAGGCGGCGGCGATGGCTGCGGTCTTGATCCTCATCATGTCCTCCATGCTGCCACCCGCCTGTCTCGGCGGTTCATTTCCGAGAGCAGACGGGTGGCTACTGGTTGTGGTGTCAGGTTCAGGAGAACATGAAGCCCTTGTTCACGCTCGCCGGCTTTGACTGTTGAGGAGCGGGCTCCTCAGCCGGCTCGTCCACCTCGGGGGCGGGCTCCTCCGCCGGAGGCTCCTCCTGGGTCACCGGGGACTCGGCCTCGGCCTTCTCCGGGGCCGGCTCGACCGGCTCCGGCGGCTCCCCCTTGCCGCCTGACGTGCCGTACTTCCCCGTGGAGTTGAAGGAGCGTCCGCCGGTCTTGGCCGACTGCTTGCGCGGCTTGCGCGCCGTCTTGCGCGCCGGCTTGGGGTCACCCTCATCGCCGACGACGAGCCGACTCAGAGCCACCAGGACATCGTCGTTAGCTCCCTGGGCGGCGACCACGCCCAGGATGTTCAGGAGGGAGTCCCGGTCGGGTGCGGGAGCGTCTTCGCCGGCAGCCGCGACGACGGCCTGAGCCCCCAGCTTCACGCGACTCAGGGAGTTGCTGTTGGCCGCCCACCGCAGGGCGTTCGTGGCCTCGTTCACGCGGACGCGAGCGACCATGTCCGCATCCGACGACAACGCGCTGAGGGGGACGAACTGGGTCCCGAAGGCCGTGGACAGGAGAACGTCCTCCCCCTCTACGGCGACGACCTTCGCCAGACGGCTCTGGCCGTTGTCGTCCTGGTAGACGACGTCGTCGCCGGTCTTGATGTCGCTCATCTTTTTTCTCTCCTTGCTGTAGAGCTTCCCCCGCCGGCCGGTCGCCGGCGGCTGCCCCTATGGTGCCCGGGGTCGGCGGGCCCCACCGTCTTTGTAGGCTTCCTACAAGATGACCCCCGTCAGACACCCTCAGAACAGTGAGCGGGGTCACAGGTACCGGGTGCCCACCCGGCGCGGGCCCAGAGGGGCCTGCCTGCACAAGATTCACACAGCAGGCGTCCAGGAAGCGTTCGGTGTTCATCCGGCAGACGGCCGGCCGGTGCCCAGACTAGTGGTCGTTGACGATTCAACAGCGCTCCCGACCGCCGGTCAACTTAGGGTTACCTTAGTGGGTCGGAGACGTCAGACGTCTGTGTGTCCACGGTCACAATCTTGTCAACCCGGGTTGACGGCGGTGGCGGCGTAGGACTTTGGTCCTAGACGACTTTCCCCAGCTGGCACAGCGATCTTGCACAGAGGGCTCTGTGGGCACTGATGTGTTTGACTTCCGCAAACGCCTGCAACGGCGCCGAAAACTCGGTGCTCCGGGGCGTAAACCCAAACAGGTTGGGCCAATGTTTGGGGTGGGGTCTAACACGGTTTTTCCCCGGCACGACGCCGAAAGGTGGACTGCAAGAATCGAAGTTTGGATTTTCGCCAGAAATCGGAGGCCTTTAAAGAGGGGGTGAGTGAGTAGACATCCATAAGCACTTCCTTGGGCCATTGATAGCCGTCTCTCAGTTCTTCAGTCCTCTCGCGCACCATGGGGCGTGATTTCAGGCAAACATGCCAAACACCCAAACACAACCCCGACTTTTCCTTGAAATCTAGCCACTTACTACTACTACTACTACTACTACTCTAAGATCAAACAAACTAAAACTTCCCAAACAGAGGGGGAGGATGATATGATTTCATCTTTTACCCGTTTAACGGCCGCTGCCGGTGTCCGGTGGGTATGCCCCAAATCGGTGTTCTCCGGTACCTCTCACGGCCCGTACCCCCTCGGCAGTACCCCTGTACCACCCCCACCCCTGGCGGGCCTGCTGAGGCGCTGACAGCCCCCTTCCCGGGGTGCCTGGATCCGGCCGCCGGCCCCCGCCCCCGACCGGGTGAGGCCGGCCGGGCCGGCCGAGGGTGGGCAGGGGACCGCCCCGTTTTGTGGAACCTGCACAAGAGGGAAGGGCCGGGCACCATGGGTGGGTGAGCAGGACGAAGAAGAAGAGCA
>ERZ773070.96-NODE-96-length-67917-cov-4.540744_pt1 | contig 67917 bp, 65 predicted proteins | sample MGYA00580618_ERZ773070 | MGnify/ENA primary metagenome ERZ773070 (study PRJEB29015, sample SAMEA2738023) | human oral metagenome | biome: human oral; feature: human-associated habitat; material: dental | place: China | collected 2019 ...
TGCTCGACAATCCAAAGACAATTGAGAGGCTAGGACTTTTGTCCCAGCCTCTTCTTTGTTTTATTTTTCTTCTTGATTATCAGTTTCAGCAGTCTTTTCTTCTTGACCTTCTGTCACTTCTGCTCCGAAGTCAATGATGATTTCTTCTGAAGGCTCCTCTTCTCCCTCTTGGAAGATTACAGGCTCTTCCTCTGCAAAGCTGCTTTCTTCTTTATCAAATTTTTCTTTGATTTCGTTAAACTTATCTTGTGAGTAGTCAACGACTGATTTTGTCGTTTCTTTGACAGATTCGATGACTGTTTCAGTTGTAATCTCGCCTTTCTCAACCTTTTCTTTGGTTTGTTGAATTGCGCTAACAGCTTGATTTGAAAAATCTTTAGCAGACTGAACGACAGCTTCATGGATATCGTCAGGATTTTCTTGGTAATCCTTAACAAACTCCCGAACCTTGTCTGTCGTTTCCTTTCCTTTCTTACTGGTCAGGAAATAGGCGGCAGCTGCACCTGTAATGGCACCCAATAACAGTGATGAAAATTTTCCCATGGTAGACCTTCTTTCTTATTTTTTAAATAGTTTAGTAACCATACGTAAAGCCGATAAAGTTACACCAGCTTTGATACTATTTTTTCCTGCTGCGGCAGCTTTTTTGCTCAAATGACGAGCGGAATCATTCAAATCCGAAACGGACTCAGATAAATCTGCAACTGCAGTGAAAAGCGGGTCAATGGTTGTCATTTTTCCATTAATATCATCTGCTAAAACATTCACTTTCGTTAACAATTCATTGGTTTGATAAAGTGTCACATTGACATCTGTCGTCAATACCTGAATTGTTTTTTCTGTTTCATCAACGACAGTTGAGATTTTCCTGACTAAGAAAATTGTGTAAACAATCAAAGTAATCAAAGCAAGGGCCACTAAACTATAAGCAATTTCAAGCATTTTTCTTCTCCTAACTTTTTAATAATAAGGGGTATCTTTTTTTCTGCGTTGGTAAATGACGAGAATGATTCCTGCAACCACTAGAACAGCAGACAACCATTGTGACACACGCAAGCCCGCAAACATGAGACTATCTGTTCGCATACCTTCAATCACCATGCGACCTATTCCATACCAAATAAGATAAAATCCAGTCATTTCCCCACGTTTGAGGAAATTTTTCTTTCTTCTCGCAACCATCACTAAAGCAAATCCTAACAAATTCCAAACCGACTCATAAAGAAAAGTTGGTTGTCGATAATGACCATCAATGTACATTTGGTTGCGCATAAAACTTGGTAAGTAATTTAGACTTTTAACAACCGCTCCGTAAGCCTCTTGATTGAAGAAATTTCCCCAGCGTCCAAGACTTTGGGCAATCATCACTCCTGGAACCGCAATATCTAAAAAGTCTAGCGTATTGATAAGCTTTCTTTGTGAGAAAAAATACAAGACAATCGCTCCGGTGATTAAACCGCCATAGATAGCAATTCCTCCGTGCCAAATGGCAAAAATCTCAGCAGAATTTTTAGCATAATAGCCCCAATCAAAAATGACATAATAAATGCGAGCTCCAACGATTGCTAAGGGAAACGCAATGAGGATAAAATCAAGAATGTCATCTGGAATGATTTTCTTTCGCGGCGCTTCACGCATAGCCAGATAAACAGCTAAAACTAAACCTGTTACAATACAAATCGCATACCAGCGAATACTTAGAGGTCCTATTTTAAATGCAATTGGATTAATCATGAGACACCTCATTCTCACTAATGAGATTGGTCAAGCGTTCCTCAAAAGTCTTCGTGGCATCAAAGCCCATCTCTTTAGCACGGTAATTCATCGCTGCTGCTTCAATCACCACCGAAATGTTGCGACCCGTTTTCACAGGAATACGAATCCTTGGAATGGACACACCTGATACTTCAAACTCTTCACCATTATTTCCCAAACGGTCAAATGTTTTATTGACATCATAATTTTCCAGATAAACAGCCAATTGAACCTGTGATGAATCCTTGACAGCACTAGCTCCATAAAGGCTCATGACATCAATAATCCCAACACCGCGTATTTCAAGTAAATGGCGCAAAATTTCCGCTGGCTCGCCCCAGAGAGTCATTTCATCTTTTGCGTAGATATCTACGCGGTCATCCGCAACTAAACGATGTCCCCGTTTCACCAGTTCTAAACCAGTTTCGCTTTTTCCGATTCCACTATCTCCTTGAATCAAGACACCCATTCCGTAAATATCCATTAAAACCCCATGAATACTGGTTCGCTCAGCCAAACGCGAATCCAAATAACTTGAAATCTCACCGGATAAACGACTCGTTGGGGTGTGACTGCTGAGAACAACAATTTCATTTTCCTTTGCAGCCTTTAACATCTCATCAGGAATTTTCAAATCACGCGCCACAATCATAACAGTGTCTCGTTCAAACATTTTCCGTAAAACCTGATAGCGATTATGGGACGTCATCTTCATCAAGTAAGACCATTCTTTCATGCCCATTAGCTGGATACGCTCTGGGGTGTAATAGTCAAAATAACCTGTCATTTCAAGTCCTGGGCGGGAAATATCAGAGGTCGTAATTTCTCTTTCCAACATTTTCTCGTCGCCATAAACCACATTTAACCTGACTTTTTTTAATAGATCTTTGATCTTTACAGTCATATTCTTCCCCTTTGATAGTTTCTTTTTCTATTATAGCAAATTTTGAGATTAAAGGAGAGTTTCATCCTTGATTTTGCAAAGAAAATGGATGCAACCATATATAATATATAGCATTTACTACTTCTCTGACTGGAGCATTTTTTCTACAATTTGTTTTTGATCTTGAAATAAAGGATAACGATTCATAAAATATCGGAGTTCACTAGGTTCCAGCCAGATGTGACCATCCGTTTCACCTTCTTGATATTTCACATCTTTCTCTGTGACGATTGCCTCATAAAAATCAAAATGGCAGTGATCTTTAGGTGAAGTCATCTGCTCAATCAGTTGTATTTCTCTAGGAATTAGCCCAGTTTCTTCCTGCAATTCACGATAGGCTGCGGTCATGCTATCTTCACCAGCCAACACACTTCCTCCTGCACCAAACTCATAATAATTAGGATGAATTTCTTTTTCTGGACTGCGGTGCATCAGGAGAAATTCTCCATCTATATGGCGAACGAAGACATTGACACAAAGGTGATACTGCCCTTCCGCAATTGGTTGACCTCTCTTTAGAAAATCTCCTTGTCGCTCTCTTTGCTCATTATAAGCATCCCAATATTCCATTTCTTCTCCTCCCAAAATAAAGGAGTCCATTGTCCGAACTCCTTTCTAGCATATATAACCAAACGCTTGCTCCAACACACTCACCAAAACCAGCCGTCATCTTCTTTGATTGCTTCTGCTTCTTTGCGCTTACGAGGTCCTGTTCCATACATTTCTTCTTCTACGTCTTCCTTGTAAGGCATCACAGATGATAAAATGATGTAGATGATAATTCCTAAGCCCAAATTAGAAATGGTAAATAAAACGAATAAAAAGCGAACAAGCCCTACATCTAAACCAAATTTGTCCGACAAACCAGCCAAGACTCCTGATACAGCGCTATTTCGGCGTAATTTATAAAATTTTGTTTTCATAATCATTTAGCCTCTTTCATTGATACTGAATCTAGTGTAGCACATTTCAGTCATCATGCCATCCGTCCCTAGGCGGATTTCTGATTGTTTCGCGAAAATAGTCATTAAGACTGCAACTGTCTGATAAAAATGAGTTTCCCTTGACAACGTCTGCAGCAATACCGCTCAGTATTGATTCGTCTTTTTCTATGATATTGTGCACGACAATGCAAGCATTGATAAACAAGCATTTTTGCAGATGATTGGCTTGATAAAGTAGGCGCATAGCGCAAACCGTCCACGGATTTCAATAATTGCTTGAAATCTCGATCCTTATGTCGATAACCTTTCTTTTCAAAGTAAAGATGATAATGGCACAACTCATGCCGCACAATTTTTCGGAAAGTTTCTAAACCAAACTGTTCATAGATTTTAGGATTAAAATCGAGATGACCATCCTTTGGAAAAAAGCGTCCACCTGTTGAGCGAAGACGCTTATTCCAAGAAGCCATATGTCGAAATTCTTTGCCAAAATCTTCCAAAGAGACTTGTCTGACATAGTTAGTTAGATTCACGCGGTGCCACCAAGGAAAGATTGACCTTTTCTCTTTCTATATCCAGCTTATCCACCCACACGGTTACCAAATCACCAACAGAAACTACTTGGCTTGGATGTTTGACATAGCTGTTACTGAGCTTCGAAATGTGAATCAAGCCGTCTTCGTGAATGCCAATATCGACAAAAGCACCAAAATCAACAACATTGCGGACAACGCCTTCTAACTTTTGCCCAATTTGTAAGTCCTTTATATCAAGGACATCTTGACGCAGAACTGGTGCATCAAATGAATCACGCATATCACGTCCTGGCTTGAGCAAGTCTGCAATGATATCCTTGAGGGTAACTTCTCCCAGGTTCAAATCTGCAGCAACTTTTTTGACATCTAAAGACTGCAATTTTTCTTGAGCGGCTTGATCTAAGTCCGTAATTGCAAGCGTTTGGAACAATTTCTCAACAGCTGGATAACTCTCTGGGTGAACACCTGTATTATCCAAAACATTATCACTTTCGGGAATCCGTAAGAACCCTGCCGCCTGTTCAAATGCTTTAGCACCCAGACGAGGAACTTTTTTAATGGCATCGCGCGAGCGAATTATGCCTTCTTCTTCACGATATTTCACAATATTTTCAGAAATCGTTTTGTTTAACCCTGCCACATGCGATAGAAGAGATGGACTTGCGGTATTGATATTAACGCCGACTTGGTTAACAACGGTATCTACGACAAAATCCAAGCTTTCAGATAATTTCTTCTGGCTCACATCATGCTGGTATTGACCGACACCGATTGATTTTGGGTCAATTTTAACTAGCTCTGCAAGAGGGTCTTGCAGTCGACGTGCGATAGAGATAGCCGAACGTTTCTCAACGGTCAAATCAGGGAACTCATGCCGCGCCAATTCGCTAGCAGAATAAACAGACGCACCGCTTTCATTGACAATAACATAACTGACGTTTGGATGAGTTTTCAATACTTCAGCGACAAATGCTTCACTTTCTCGACTGGCTGTTCCATTCCCAATAGCAATGATTTCAACACCAAATTGGTCAATCAAGTCTGACAAATCTTGCTTAGAAGCTTCAATTTGTGCTGCTTTTGCCGGTGGAACAGGATAGATAACCTGAGTTGTCAGCATTTTTCCAGTTGCATCTACGACTGCTAATTTTGCTCCTGTCCGGAAAGCTGGGTCAAATCCTAGTACCACGCGTCCTTTGAGTGGCGCAATCAAGAGCAGATTTCGCAGATTATCTGAAAAAAGCTGAATCGCTCCGTCTTCTGCAGTTTCGGTCAATTCTGCCCTAATCCGACGTTCCATAGCTGGAATGATTTTCTTTTTCACAGCTTGCTGGATTGCTTCATGAATGTAGTCATTTTTGACCTTAAAGCGCACTTCAAAGAAGCGGATAATCTTATCTACATTGTTCTCAAAACTAACTTTGAGAACACCTAGCTTTTCACCACGATTCAGTGCTAAGGTGCGATACCCCTGCATATCCGCGATTTTTTCGGAAAAGTCATAATAGATTTGAAACACTTGCTTTTCGTCCAAATCTTGATCTTTTAAAGTTGAAACAATGCTTGAATTTGTCAGCATTTCATGATAAGTCCAAGCACGCAGCTGTACATCCTCCGAAATGGCTTCCACTAAAATATCTACAGCTCCAGCTAGAGCCGCTTCTGCCGTCGGAAATGTTTCGTTAGTTAAGGCAGTTGCTTCCTCTTGAAGAGTGGCAGCATTTTGTAATATGAGTCGTGCCAAAGGAAAAAGTCCTGCTTCACGTGCAATCGTAGCTTTTGTCCGACGCTTTTCTTTGTAAGGAAGATAGAGTTCCTCCACATCAGCCAACTTTTCAGCTGCTTCAATAGCCGCACGCAATTTGTCCGTCAGCTTTCCTTGTTCCTCAATCTTTGCCAGCACCGTTGCCTTACGCTCTCTGAGGTTCGTCAGACTTTTATCCAAATCAAGAATAGCCTTAATCTCTACCTCATCCAAATTACCTGTCATTTCTTTCCGATAACGAGCGATAAACGGAATCGTATTGCCCTCTGCTGTCAGTTCCAATACTTTTTCAATTTGCTTCTGACTAATCTTTAAACTTTGCGATAGTTCGATAATATTTGTTTCCATAAAGAACATTATACCACATTCATCTCCTTCTTTCACAAGCTAATTCCTATTCTGCTGACTTTATTTCACCATAATTTTCAAAATGATAGTATAATAGTTAAAAAGGAAAAGGAGGCTGTTATGGCTATTAAATTTACACGTTCAGATGATTTGGACAAAATGTTTGAAGAATTTGCAACGTTACCTAAAATCGAAAAGGTAGAATTTCCTGATGAAAAAGAAAAAAAGACCAAAAAAGAGCAAAAGGCTAAAAAGTCATGAATTTTTTTCATCAACTTCCACCTAGTGTACTGCAAGCTGGTGCGATTTTCCTCTCCATTATTATTGAAGCGCTACCTTTTGTGCTAATTGGGAGTATTATTTCAGGTTTTATAGAGGTTTATATTACACCAGACAAAGTTTATCGCTATCTGCCTAAAAATAAATGGTGTCGAATTTTCTTTGGTACTTTTATTGGCTTCATTTTCCCTTCTTGCGAATGTGGAATTGTCCCTATTATCAATCGCTTTTTGGAAAAGAAAGTACCGAGTTACACAGCTGTACCTTTTATGGTGACAGCGCCGGTTATCAATCCCATTGTTCTTTTTGCGACCTATTCTGCCTTTGGGAATTCCTTTAAAATGGCTTTGCTCAGAGCTCTTGGCTCTATTGTTGTAGCAATTGTTCTAGGAATTTTCTTTGGCTTTCTCAACACAGCAACTATTCAAAAAGAGAATCGAGTCATTCAGCATGAACACGACTTCTCCCATTTAAGTCAGCCAAAGAAAGTATTTCAAGTGTTTGTGCAGTCTATTGACGAATTTTTTGATACAGGTCGTTACTTAGTCTTTGGTTGTCTCTTTGCCAGTATTGTCCAAGTCTATGTGCCTACACGCATCCTGACTTCCATTAGTGCAACACCGCTTATGGCTATTTTGCTATTGATGCTGCTTGCATTTCTTCTCTCACTTTGCAGTGAAGCAGATGCCTTTATCGGCAGTTCGCTCATTTCTAGCTTTGGTTTAGCGCCAGTCCTGGCTTTTCTCGTCATTGGACCAATGCTAGATGTGAAAAATATCCTCATGATGAAAAATTACCTCAAAGGACGATTCATCTGGCAATTCATTGGAATTGTTAGTTTAGTTGTTGTCATTTACTCTTGGCTTGTGGGGGTGGTGCTATGATTCGTTTTCTAATTTTAGCTGGTTACTTTGAAATCACCATGTATCTGCAACTTTCCGGCAAGCTCAATCAATACATCAACATGCATTTTTCTTATTTGGCATATATTTCCATGATACTTTCTTTCGTGCTAGCTATTGTGCAGCTCATCGTCTGGATGAAAAAAATGAAAGTACACAGCCATTTGACGAGCCGCTCAGCAAAATTTGCTAGCATTGCTTTTCTTGTTGTACCACTTATCGTTGCTCTCTTCTTTCCAACGGTCAATTTGGACTCTACAACCGTTTCTGCTAAGGGCTACCATTTTCCTCTAGCTGATGGTAGTTCAAAGAGCATTCAGGCTGATGAAGGTACTACCAATCAATACCTGAAGCCTGATACCAGTACCTATTTTACTAAAAGTGCTTACGAGAAGGAAATGCGGGCAGCTGCAAAAAAATATCTGAAAAAAGATGTCATCTCCGTTACGACGGAAAATTATATGGAAGTCATGGAAGTCCTCTATGATTATCCAGATGAATTTGCAGGGAAACGATTGGAATTTACTGGCTTTGTCTACAACGACCCAAGCGATAAAAACAGCCAGTTTCTTTTCCGTTTCGGTATTATCCACTGTATCGCAGATTCGGGAGTTTATGGACTTCTGACAACTGGTAATACAGAGTATTTTGAAAATAATACTTGGATAAGAGCAAGTGGAAAAATCACTATTCGCTACCATAAGCAACTAGGACAAAGCTTGCCAACGCTTGAAGTAGATAGTTTCAAGAAAGTTGAAAAACCTAGCAATCCGTATGTTTACCGCGTATTTTAAACCACATTAAATAAGCAAAAGAAGACCTGAGAAGTATTTCTCTAGGTCTCCTATTATGCTCTTTTATAAGTAATTATGATAAAATAAGAGAAATTTATATTTTTAGGAGGTATTATGTCACATCAAAACCAACCCGTTTCAAGGAAAACCTTACTCTCTATTCTCGCTACAGCACTCATTGCTTTTGCTGGAATTCTGTCTGAAACCAGTATGAATGTCACCTTTCCGCACCTTATGAAAGTTTTTCATACAGACCTTGGTACATTGCAATGGATTACAACAGGTTATCTGCTAGCTGTCGCTATCACGATTACACTCGGAGCCACTCTAGCACACAATTGGTCTGAGCGTAAAATTCTATTCACCAGTCTAGCTATGTTTACGCTGGGTAATGGCGTTACGATGATTGCCCCCAATTTTGCCCTACTTATGTTAGGACGCATTTTGCAAGGAGCAGCCACAGGAATTGCTATTCCTCTTATGTTTAACCTTATCGTAGAACGTATTCCGCGCAATCAAATCGGGTTTTACATGGGACTGTCTGGACTCGTTATAAGCCTAGCTCCTGCGATTGGTCCCACTTATGGCGGCTTTATGATTGGCTTGTTTGATTGGCATATGATTTACACACTCATCATGCCCGTTCCGATTATCTCCTTCATATTAGGATTTTTATTTTTAGAAAATACCCCCAATAAACAAAAACGTCCTTTTGAGTGGATTTCTTTCTTGCTTCTTACACTTTCACTGACTTTTTCTATCATGATGATTTCTAGCTTAGAAGAAGGTAGCTTTAATTGGACTTTTGTCATCATCTTTTTATTATCACTTGTCCTTTTCGTTTGGCGAAGTTTAACGGTAGAGCATCCTTTTTTAGATATTCGTATTTTGAAAAATCCAGTTATTTTACTAGGGATTATTCCTTTCTTTCTCTACCAATTTTCAAATTTATCAGCCAATTTTCTGATTCCTAATTTCTTAGTTTTAGTAAAACACGAGGCTACTTCTGCCGCTGGTTTTGCACTGCTTCCTGGGACAATGTTAGGAGCTTTTTCAGCACCTTTCTTTGGAAAATTGTATGATACCAAGGGACCCAAACTTTCTCTATATGGTGGGAACCTCCTCTTTTTCTTAGCTGTTTCTATTTTTGCATTTTTTACAAAAACCTTAACATTACCGCTCATTATCCTTTTTTATATTTTCTTCACGATTGGGCGCAATCTGGCTTTCAACAACACGATGGCCTTATCTGTTTCACAAATTAGCCGAGAGAAATCACCAGATGCTACAGCACTCTTTCAAATGGCTCAAACATTTGCTGGAGCTTTAGGAACGGCGATTGCTGCTATCATGGTCAATCAAGCTCCTGATACTACAACAGGTGTACATCTTGTCTTTCTACTCCTTTTCTTCCTTGTTATCCTTATTTTTTATCTCTTTTACTCTTTATTTCGAGCTATCAAAACTCGGAAATTTTAATCAATTTATGATAAAATAAATAAAATATTAGAAAACAGGTGTTCAAAATGTCTTCAAAAGTGATTATTACAATTTTTGGTGCCAGTGGAGATTTGGCAAAAAGAAAACTCTATCCTTCTCTTTTTAGATTGTATAAATCTGGCAATCTGTCTAAGCATTTTGCCGTTATCGGTACAGCTCGCCGACCTTGGAGCAAGGAATATTTTGAATCTGTCGTGGTCGAGTCTATCACAGATCTCGCTGATAGCCCTGAGCAAGCGCAAGAATTTGCTAGCCATTTCTATTACCAAAGTCACGATGTCCAAGATACCGAGCATTATATTGAATTGAGAAAACTACAAAATCATCTCAATGAGCACTATCAAGCAGAACACAATAAACTTTTCTTCCTATCTATGGCTCCTCAGTTTTTTGGGACGATTGCTAAACACCTCAAATCAGAACAAATTGTGGACGGGAAGGGATTTGAACGCTTAATTGTAGAAAAACCTTTTGGCACAGACCTAGCTTCTGCTAGCAAACTGAACAACGATTTGTTGGCAACATTTGACGAAGAGCAGATTTTCCGGATTGACCATTATCTCGGCAAAGAAATGATTCAAAGTATTTTTGCTATTCGCTTTGCCAATCTTCTTTTTGAAAATGTCTGGAATTGCGATTATATTGACAATGTACAGATTACCTTTGCTGAAAAGTTAGGTGTGGAGGAACGAGGCGGTTATTACGACCATTCAGGTGCACTGCGCGATATGGTGCAAAATCACACACTTCAACTCCTGTCTTTGCTTGCTATGGACAAACCCAAAACTTTTACCAAAGATGATATTCGTGCTGAAAAAATTAAGGTTTTCAAGCACTTGCATAAACCTACTGATAATGATCTGAAAAAACTCTTCATTCGTGGTCAATATACTTCTGGTAAAGTAGACGGGAAAAAGTATATTTCCTATCGCAGCGAACCAAATGTTGACCCAGAATCTACCACAGAAACCTTTGCTTCTGGTGCATTCTTTGTAGATAGTGACCGATTTCGCGGGGTGCCATTTTTCTTCCGTACTGGAAAACGTCTCACTGCCAAGGGAACCCATGTCAACATTGTCTTCAAGCAAATGGAATCCATTTTCTGCTCCTCGCTTCAACCAAATGTGCTGACGATTTACATTCAACCAACTGAAGGATTTTCTCTTAGCATGAATGGCAAAGAAGTGGGCGAGCAATTTAACTTAGCTCCATTGACACTTGATTATCGTACAGATGCAACAGCTTCTGGTGCGTCACCAGAACCTTATGAGAAGCTCATCTACGATGTGCTAAACAATGACTCAACCAATTTTAGCCACTGGGACGAAGTTCGCTCTAGTTGGGAATTGATTGACCGTATTGAAGCCTTATGGGCAAATAACGAAGTTCCCCTTCATCATTACAAATCAGGTACTATGGGACCCGAAGCCAGCTTTGAGCTCCTTAACCAATTTGAAGCTGATTGGAACTGGCGTCCAGATGAAGCCTATCGCAAAGAAGGACGATTGGGGTAAAGTAAATATATACAAAAGACTTGCAAAATGAATGAATTGCAAGTCTTTTTTCTTATACCAAGCCCTCTAAGAGCCCTTTCATAAAGTTTTCAGAGTTAAATACTCCAATATCGTCAATTTTTTCTCCGAATCCAATCAGTTTAACTGGAATATCCAGCTCTTGACGGATTGCAAGAACAACACCACCACGCGCTGTTCCATCAATTTTCGTCAAGACAATTCCTGTTACTGGCGTAATTTTTGAAAATTCCTTAGCTTGAACAAGGGCGTTTTGACCAGTTGATGCATCCAGTGCCAAGAACGTTTCATGTGGCGCAGCTGGATCTACCCGTTTGATAATCCGTCCAATTTTTTCCAACTCTGCCATTAGGTTATCTTTGTTTTGCAAGCGTCCGGCCGTATCAATCATTAGAATATCCACATTTTCAGCCTTTGCACGCTCCATACCGTCATAAACAACGCTAGCTGGATCACTCTTTTCTGGACCTGTCACAACCGGAACATCTACTCGACGTCCCCATTCCACCAACTGAGCAACAGCTCCCGCACGGAAAGTATCAGCTGCAACTAACATGACTTTCTTGCCAGCCAGCTTATATTTATAAGCCAATTTCCCAATCGAAGTGGTTTTCCCAACTCCGTTTACACCCACAAAAAGCATGACTGTCAAACCGTCTTGTAAATTGATTTTTTCGTTAAACTGGCCATCTTTCTCATAGATGTCTACTAACTTTTCAATGATGACCCGACGAAGAGCCTCTGGCTTTTTGGCATTTTCAAGGCGAGCTTCTTGGCGTAAGGCTTCTGTCAGATTAGAAGCGACTTGCACTCCCACGTCACTCGTAATCAAGAGTTCTTCTAACTCTTCAAAAAACTCCTCATCTACCGAGCGAAAATTAGCAAAGAAAGCATTAAGCCGCGCTCCAAAACCTGTCCGTGTCTTCTTGAGACTGCGGTCATACTTTTCCTGAACCGTTTCTTCTTGAATAAATGAACTTGCTTCAATTGGTTCGCTAATAGTCTTCTCTACCGTAGTTGACTCTGCTGAGCTTGACCATGCGTTCGCTTCGTTCAGCTGCCTCATATTTTCTTGTTCTGCCTGCTGTCTTCTAGCTTCTGCTAAACGTGACTGTAAATCTGTGGCAGCTGGATGAGTCGTATATTGCGAAAAAGCTGCTGTCTCGTCAGGTTGTGGAGTTCCCATTTCATTCTGCAATGTATGATTTTCTGGAGCTTGCGAATCATTTTCAGCTGACTCTGCATCTGCCACTATATCAGCCAACCTTGGCTCCATTTCTTCTACTTTTTCTTGAATGGTTTCAAGACGCGTTTTATCCTCAGCAAGCCGTTCTTTTAGTTCTGTCTGGAGCTTTTGTTCATCTAGATTCTCAGATTGCGCATTCTCTACAGAATCCTTTTCTGCTATTTCTAGATTCTTTCCTTGATTATCCTCTGGTACTGTTTCTACAGCTTCTTTAGGAATATTTTCAACTGGTTCTTCTTCTTTTTGGCGACCAAAAAGGCGATCAAATAAACCCATTCAATTCCTCCTTTATTTTAGTGCATATTTTTCTATAGCCCAAGCAACAGCATCTTCGTCATTCGTCATCGGCGTCACTACATTGGCAACTTCTTTGACTGCTGCTACTGCATTTTGCATAGCTACACCAAGTCCTGCCCATTTTATCATAGACAGGTCATTTGCTTCATCTCCGCAAGTCATGACTTGACTTTGTTCAATTCCTAAATGAGCAATCAATTTTTCTAAGCCATTTGCTTTATGGACATTCTTCGGAGACCATTCTAACAGCATATCGCGCGACTTAAAAATTTCATATTTGTCAAATAAATCGGATGAAAGCTGAGCAATGCCACGATCAAGCGGATCTGGTGCATAAGCTGTTACACATTTATTATAAGTCTGTTGGCTAGATAAGTCTGCAAATGAAACCGACTCAAATGTTAAAGCAGGATTGCAAGTTTGGTAAAGCGATTCATGGTCTGACTGGATTTGGTAGACAGTTCCTTCGCAAATCGCATCTAGTGGCAAGCCTAACTTTTCTGTTTCCTCAAAAATACGAGCCACATCGTCATAGGCAAAAACTGTTTTATCAAGAATTTCCCCTGTATTGCGTTGCACCAAACCACCATTAAAAGTAATGGTGTATTCGTCCTCTTGATTAGCTACACCCAATTCGTTTAAGAAAAGCTCCATTGCTTTTAGAGGGCGACCGGTCGTCAAAACAATCTTGATTCCCTGCTCTTGAGCCATCTTAAGAGCTGCCAAATTTCGCTCTGAAATGTTTCTCTCAGAAGTCAGTAAAGTTCCGTCTAAATCCAAGGCAATCAATTTTATATCTGCCATTATAATCCCTCCATATACGTCATCACTGAATGCGCCGCATGATGCCCAATGACCTCTTTAGCTACTTTCAAAATCTCTGGGCGAGCATTTTCAGGGGCAATGGGATAACCAGAAACTTGCATCATGTGTAGGTCATTCAGATTATCTCCAAATGTCATGACCTGATCCATCTCAAGATTTAATTTCTTCGCCAATTCGACAATGGCAACGCCCTTGTCCACATAGTCTAGGACAATATCAATTGACTTATAACCTGTCGTCATGGCTTTGACACCAGGAACGTGTTCATTGACCCAGGCCTCACCAGCAGCTACTGTTTCTCCAGAAAAATTGGTTGTAAATTTGAAAATTTCATCTGTAATATCCTCCAAGCGAGCTACTTTTTGGATGTTTTCATTATAGTGCGCACTAAAAGCTAAATAAGCTGGATCAACCGTTTCCAAGACATAACAGCCTTTTTTACCTGTTAGAAGCAATTCACTGGTATTGATGAAAGGAGATGTCTTCAATTTCTCAAAAGCTGACAGATAAAAATCTTTGGACATAGTTGCTTCATAGAGATCTTCTCCGTGAAATTCTACCAGACTGCCATTTTCAGCAATAAAAATTATCTCATCTCGCACATCCTCAAATAGCTTTTCTAATGACAGCAAACCGCGTCCACTGGCGACTGCAAAATAGATGCCCTTTTCTTTAAAACGGAGCAACAACTGCTTCAGTCGAACCATATCAAACTGCCCTTTGTCATCTAAAAAGGTGCCGTCCATATCTGTCGCAACTAATTTTATATTCATTTTACATACTTTCTAAATCTTTTAATTTTACGGAGACAATCTTTGATACACCGGACTCTTGCATGGTTACCCCATAGATAGAGTCTGCTGCGGACATCGTTCCTTTACGGTGTGTTACCACAATAAACTGGCTGTCCTTGTCAAAGCGATTAAGATAGTCGCCAAAACGTTTGACATTAGCTTCGTCAAGTGCAGCTTCCACCTCGTCCAAAATGACAAATGGTATCGTCTTGACACGAATAATGGAGAAGAGTAATGCTAAGGCTGATAGCGCCTTTTCTCCTCCGCTCATCAGATTGAGTGATTGGATTTTTTTGCCGGGCGGTTGAACCGAAATTTCTACCCCCGCAGTCAACAGGTCGCCTTCGGTCAAAATCAAGTCCGCTGAACCGCCGCCAAACATCTGTCTGAAAGTCACTTTGAAGCTCTCACGAATAGCTTCAAAGGTTGATTTGAAGCGTTCTTTTACTTCGTCATTCATTTCTTCGATGGTTTCCAAAAGCAAATTTTTCGCAGAGAGTACGTCATCTCTTTGAGTATTGAGGAAATGCAGTCGTTGACTGACTTCTTCAAATTGCTCTACCGCATCAAGATTGACTGGTCCTAAAGCCCGAATAGCCTTTTCTAAGTCCTTGACCTTAATTTCAGAAACCGCAAGATTTTCTAGTGGACGAGCCTGTTTACTAGCTTCATCAAAAGATATTTGATAGTCATCTGTCAAATTCGTCAAAAGGCGTCGAAGGACATCTGCAATCTTATCTTTTTCAGCTTCTGCCTTGGCTTGACTGCGAATCAGATCCTCATTTTGCTGGCGGGCTTGTTCCAGATGACTGGTAAGATCTTCTGCTTGCCCTTCCAAATCGTCCAGTTCAAACTGACACCGAATATTGGCTTGGTTCAAAGCTGTCTTTTCCTGCTCTGCCTGTGTTAATTGCTCTTCTAAAACAGCAATATCCACTTTTGAAGCGGTCTCTTCCTTTTGCTCCATTAAAAATTGCAAAGTTGAAATCTCTTTGTCCAATTCAGATTTTTCATTGGACAAACGCGTGAGATCCGTCTGAACGTAACGCTGATGCCCCGTCAGCTCGGTACGAGCCAAACGAAGCTCAGATAAGCGGGCTGTTAGCTTGTCTAAACGTGCTTGAACAGCATCTTTATCCGACTTAATCTGCTCAATCTCGGCTTCTGTTTCGGATTTCTCTTGCTCAATTTCTGCAAGGCGATTGACTAACTTTTCTTTTTGCTCCGCCATATCAGGAAGAACTTCACGAGATAACTCTCTTTCTTGCAGCACTAAGAGCTCAGATAAGTCTTCAACCTGTTTGTGCGTTTGCTCATAAGCCATTTGAGCCTTTTGCTCTGCTAATCGTGCTTCCTCACCACTTACTTTTATTTCTTCTAACAGACTGTTGGCTTGGCTTAGCTGCGTGTACAAATCTTCCACTTGTTTTTCTTGCTCTGCTAAAGTCGCATTCTTCTCAGAAAGTTCCATTTGTAAAGCGTCTAGCTCCGGCTTGATGAAAATCGTATTGTTATTTCGATTAGCGCCACCTGCATAAGAACCGCCTGTCCGCAATTCTGTTCCATCCAGCGTGACAATTCGTACTTGATACCGAACTTTGCGAGCGGCTGCTCGCGCATTTTCTACCGTATCAAAAATGGCTGTTGTACCTAGCAAATTTTGGAAAATATGCTCTAAACTCTTATCATAGTGCACCAAAGACGAAGCCAAACCAAGAAAACCTGTGCTTTTTTCAATGCTTGCTTGATGATGATCTGGTAAATGCCGCGCTTTAATCGTTGTCAGTGGCAGAAAAGTTGCCCGTCCTGTTCGATTGCGTTTCAGAAATTCAATTGCTCGTGTCGCAGCTTGTTCGTCCTCTACGATAATATGCTGGCTACTTGCTCCAAGTGCAATTTCAAGTGCTGTCTGGTAATGCGAATCAAAGCTCAATTTTTCACTAACAGCACCGATAATACCGCCCAGGCGCTCTGCTTCTTGAAGAACGCTTTTCACCCCAGCATAGAAATGACTGTGATTTTTCAGAATAGCTTCTAAACTACCAACACGCGCCTTCTTATTTTTTACATCATCCATTAAATCAAACATTGCCGTTTGGTTCTGCTGATAATTCGTTTTTACAGTTTGAACTTGCTTTAGCTGTGCCTGATAATCTGCCAGTAACTGCTGAACCGACTGCCGAGCTGTTTCTAAATCTTCCAGTTGACTTTGCTCGTTGATTTGAAGATTCTTTAAATTTTCTTTTAACTTAGCAAATTCTGCTTGTTTGCTTTCAGATAATTGTAATTCGTTGGCTAAGCGACTTTCTAAAGCAGTTAAGTCATTGGATAAGTCCGCTTCTTCCTGCATCAATTGGACAAATTCAGCACGTAATTTTTCAATCATCTGGTCAGGATCATCCGAAAATGCCTCAATTTCAGCTTCTAATTTATGAATCGCTTGTTGATTTTGTTCCAATTTTACAGCTAAATCAGTCAACTGCTCATCTTTTCCCTGCCATTCTGTTTGGACTGTCTCTAATTTTTCTGTCAATCCTTTCAGGCGTTCCTCATTTTCCTTCCGACTGTTGGCAGCTTGACTAGATTCTAATTTGGAAACTTCGATTTGGCGTTCTAAGTCACTGATGAGGCGTGTTAGTTCAAGCAAACTCGCTTGGTCATCTGCCATTTGTTTTTGCAAATCATGGCGTTTTTCTTTCAGAAGAGCATTTTCTTGCTCTAGCTGGTCACGTTTGCTGTAATAAGCAGACAAAGATTGCTGAATCCCCACAAGCCGTTCTTCAGTATCATTCAGCTGTGTTTTATTTCCCTTTATTTGAGCAATCAATACATCCAAATAAAGAGCACGGCGTTCCTCATCCAATTTCAAAAACTGCTTAGCTGTCGTAGCTTGCTTTTCAAGAGGCTTCACTTGACTATCGAGCTCATAAATAATGTCTTCCAGCCGATCTAGATTATCTTGTGTTTGGCTGAGCTTACTTTCAGTCTCCTTGCGCCGTGTCTTGTATTTCAGTACGCCAGCCGCTTCTTCAAAAATGGCACGGCGCTCCTCTGGCTTGCTATTGAAAATTTCTTCCACCTTTCCTTGAGAAATAATGGAAAAACTATCTCGTCCAAGCCCTGTATCCATAAACAAATCATGAATATCTCGCAAACGTACCTTCTTACCGTCTATTTTATACTCGCTATCTCCACTGCGATAAATATGACGCTCCACACGAATCTCATCTGCAGCTTGCTGGATAAAACGGTCTTTATTGTCCAAAACGACAACAACAGAAGCATAATTCAGTGGTTTGCGAGTTTCAGTCCCCGCAAAAATGACATCTGGCATTTTCCCGCCACGAAGACTTTTAACACTGGACTCTCCCAGTGCCCAACGCAGGCTTTCAGTAATGTTACTCTTTCCTGAGCCATTTGGTCCAACGACTGCTGTCACTCCTTGATCAAATATTACCTTGGTCTTATCTGCAAAAGATTTGAAACCTTGAATTTCAATTTCTTTTAAATACATGAATGACTTTCCTTTTCAAATGCATTTTTAGCAGCTTCCTGCTCTGCTAATTTTTTCGAGCGTCCTTGACCTTGTCCAACCGTTCTGCCATCAACAGATACCGCTACAGCAAATTCTTTGGCATGAGCTGGACCGGACTCAGAGATGACTTGATAGACAATCTCGACATCACCATTGACTTGGAGCAGTTCTTGTAGCTTGGTCTTGTAATCAACCACCTGCTCAAAGTCTCCAACTTCTACCTTTGGAATCATGACTTGATACAGGAAGTTTTTGACCACTTCCACTCCCTTATCTAGCAACAAAGCTCCTAAAAAGGCTTCAAATAAATCCCCAAGAATGGTATCCCGATTACGCCCACCTGACTTTTCTTCGCCACGACCTAATTTGATAAATTGATCAAACTGGCAATCTCGACTAAAACCAGCCAAACTCTCTTCACGTACAATGGTTGAGCGAAGTTTTGACAAGTCCCCTTCTGGTTTTTTCGGATATTTTTTATACAGATATTCTGAAATCAATAATTGCAGAACAGCGTCTCCTAAAAATTCCAAGCGCTCATTGTGTGAAATGTTTAAGAGGCGGTGCTCATTGGCATAGCTAGTGTGTGTAAAAGCTGTCTCCAGCAACTTTTCATCTTGGAAGACAATTCCAAATTGCTGACTCAAAACTTTATGTAAATCTCTCATTTTTTCTCCTTTCAAGAAGAACTTTTTCTTTTAATACTTAATGAACATCAAAAATTTGACAATCACCTCCAGCTGTCTCCCCGACAATTGGAACTAGAAAGCAAGCTACGTGTGAGGCAAAAGCTCAAGTAGAGCTTTTGAAGTTGCTAGTGCAATCAACGAAATCAGCAGCAAAGAGTACAGCAAGGTTGGCAAAAGTTTCGCTTTCCTTCTTTGCCACCTCCCACAGTCACCCAGACTGTGACTGTGAAATCCGACGAAGTTTGAAGAGATCTTCGCAGAATATAAAATGAAAACAAATTCTCTACTATTATATCAAAAAAATCCTTGATACTCCAACGATACCAAGAATTTGATAGGAAAAGTTCACCAGAGATGAAATGAATTTTCATTCTTTATCTGAAATGACTTTGAATAAATAATACGTCATAAAAAGAGTTAAGGCAGCTAAAGCAAACTTCACCTAGATAAGAGGTGCAAAGAAGATAGAAATTCCCATTAGAATCTAAATGGAAATAAGAATTTTTCTTTTACGCTCCCGAGCAATAGCACCTGTTTCGCAAAAGCTCGCCACATAGATTTGATACAACTTAGTATGGTATAGCCATTTTTCAAATCGTTTGGAAGAGCGTGAAAAGCATGCAATCGCCAACAGCAAAAAGGGGGGTGTCGGTAATAGCGGTAAAGCAACTCCCAAAAGGGCTAATCCTACTGAAATAAAACCAATCATTAAGTAAAAAATTCGCATTCTTTCTCCTAAATATTTGTTAAAGGTGTCGCCGTATCTGGCGATGTATCACAAATATGAAAATCATGCTCAACCGCCAAATCAGCCTGTGCCAATTGATTGACCATTGTGATATGAGCCAATTCTTTGGTATTGTTTTCTTTGCTAAGATGACCTAGATAGATTTTCTTAGTGCGATAACCCAACGTACGAATCATGGTTTCTGCCCCGTCATCATTCGACAAATGTCCTTGGTCAGATAAAATCCGTTGCTTCAGGCTCCAAGGATAAGCTCCGCTACGAAGGATTTCAATATCATGGTTAGACTCAATTAAATACCCGTCCGCATTTTCAATAATCCCTGCCATACGATCGCTAACATAGCCAGTATCCGTCAGTAGAACAAAACTCTTATCATCCTTCATCAATCGGTAAAATTGCGGCGCAACCGCATCATGACTGACCCCAAAACTTTCAATGTCAATATCGCCAAATGTCTTGGTTTTTCCCATTTCAAAAATATGCTTCTGACTGACATCAATCTTCCCAAGCGCTACTTCCATAGCATTCCATGTTTCTTGATTGGCATAAATGTCTAAATGATATTTCCGTGCCAAAACGCCCACACCATGAATATGATCCTTATGCTCATGCGTTACCAAAATGGCATCCAAATCCTCTGGTTTACGGTCAATTTCACTCAATAAGCTGGTAATTTTCTTCCCAGACAAGCCCGCATCAATCAACAACCTCTTCTTTGGAGTTTCTAAATAAAAACAGTTACCGGTAGAACCCGATGCTAAAATACTATACTTAAATCCTTTCTCGCTCATGCTATCCTTCTAATTCATCTTCTTCCCAATCATCATCTTTGACAGCTTCTTTGTCATATGGCAGAACGATTGTAAATGTCGAGCCTTTGCCGTACTCGCTCTTTGCCCAGATAAATCCGTGATGTTGCTTAATAATTTCCTTAGCAATAGCTAAACCTAATCCGGATCCACCTTGTGCACGACTTCTTGCTTTGTCTACACGATAGAAGCGGTCAAAAATTTTCGGTAAATCTTTTTTGGGAATTCCTAAGCCTTCATCTGAAATCGACAAAATCATTTGGGTATCCGTCGTTTTCATACTGACCGTAATTTTACCACCGTCAGGAGAATATTTAATGGCATTGTTGATAATATTATCAATCACCTGTGTCATCTTATCTGTATCAATTTCGACCCAAATAGAGTTAATCGGATAATCTCGAATAATTTCGTACTTTTTATCATCGTTCTGACTTCTGATTTTATCAAAACGGTTCAAAATAAAGGTGATAAAAGCTGTAAAATTCGTCAATTCAATATCCAAATGACTGGTTGCATTGTCAATACGTGACAAACTCAGCAAGTCCGAAACCATGCGCATCATCCGATTGGTCTCGTCTAATGAAACCTTGATAAAATCCGGTGCGACTGGTTCTGACAAGGCACCTTCATCTAATGCTTCCAGATAAGACTTGACACTGGTCAAGGGAGTACGCAATTCATGACTGACATTCGAAACAAACAGTCTCCGCTCACGCTCCTCTTTCTCCTGCTCCGTTGTATCGTGCAGCACCGCAACCAGCCCTGAAATAAAGCCTGATTCTCGCCGAATCAAGGCAAATCGAACACGTAAACTTAAGAACTCTCTATTTTCATCCTGCGAATCAATGGTCAATTCTGGAACTTTCGTAATCAAGTCTCGTAAGTCATATTCGTCTTCGATATCTAGCAGTTTTAAGATATTCATCTTTCGTGCTTCGGATTCTTTGACCCCCAACTGCTTGGTCGCCATATCATTAATCATGATAATCTGCCCACGACGATTGGTCGCAAGAACACCATCCGTCATATAGGATAAAATACTCGACAGGCGCTTAGTTTCTTGCTCTAAATTTTCATGCGTTAGACGGATTACCTCAGATAAATCATTGATACTATTGGTAATATCCGTAATTTCTGGACCACCTTGTACATCTAAAATTTCTGAGTAATTACCTGCAATTAAATCTTTTACTTTTTGATTCAATTGACGAATACGAACGTTGTCACGCCTGTTTTCCAAGGAAAGCAAGGTAATCACCAAGATGAACCCTAAAATAAGTAAAACAAATACAAAATCTTTTGATACAACAAATTGTCTAATATTATCAATCATTGTTTCTCATGTAATATCCAACGCCGCGCCGCGTTAAAATGTACTCTGGTCGGCTAGGAATATCCTCTATCTTTTCTCTCAAACGACGAATTGTCACATCAACAGTCCGCACATCTCCAAAATAATCATAACCCCACACCGTTTCTAGCAGATGTTCACGCGTCATCACTTGCCCGATATGCGTTGCCAAATGGTGCAGCAATTCAAACTCACGGTGTGTTAAATCTAATTCTTCGCCATGCTTTTTCACGACAAAAGCATCGGTCAAAATCTGCAAATCTCCAATCACAATTTCTGTCGGAGCAGCTTCTGCTTCTTGATTTTCAATTGTCAAATCTGTCCGACGCAAAATAGCTTTGACACGCGCCTGCAACTCACGATTAGAGAAAGGCTTTGTCATATAGTCATCCGCACCGATTTCAAGACCAATAACTTTGTCAAATTCGCTATCTTTGGCAGAAAGAACGATGATTGGCACATTACTCGTTTTCCGAATCGTTCGCGCCACCTCTAAGCCGTCCATTTCAGGCAACATCAAGTCCAAAATCAAAATATCTGGACGTTCTGCTTCAAACATCTCTAACGCTTCGCGACCGTCGAAGGCAGTCACTACTTCATAACCTTCTTTTACCATGTTAAACTTTATAATATCTGAGATTGGTTTCTCATCATCTACAACTAATATTTTTTTCATTCTATTCACCTTTTTCTATCTTTTTATTATACCAAATTTTTCTTAAAATTTACCAATTCAACTCATAACACATCATTTCTTTACTTTACAAATTTAAAACAAATATGTTCAAAATATGACACATTTGCTCTGCAAAGACAGGCTTTCATATCAAAAAATAGTCCAGACAAAAGCGTCTTAGACCATTCATTGAATTTTTAGGAAAAACTATGAAACGCAATACACTTGTCTTAACTTTTCACTGCTACTGTAGTAATTTCCTAAAGAAGCAAATGCTCTGAACTGCTCAATGTTTATTTACTTGTCTTTCTCCAGCGAAATATCCCATAACCTAACAGCGTCCCCAACAATAAACAGATAAAATAGGCTACATGATACAGTAAAATCCATTCACCAAAGATCATAATCGTCACAAAGAACATAAGCGTTGCTAAAAGCAAAAAACGGCAAGAAAAACCATATAGTCCAGCATAGACAGCTCCCACAAGGAATGTTGCTAGCGGTGAATATATCAAAATATTATTCACCACCAATCCCTTTCGTAACAATTCGTCCATCGGTATCATTTGAACAATTCCATAAAATAACAAATAGAAAAAGAGTAGTACGGCTAAAAAAGGAATATCGCGTTTCATTTTCCCACCTCGCTAGTTTTGGAATTTTATTTCAGGTATTTCTGTATATTTTTGATTTGTCGTTTAGATGCTTTAAACATTCGCGCTGATCCATTTACAGGAAGGGCAATCGCTTTTTTGGGAAGATAAATGACAGATTTCGCTAATCGCTTACTAACAGACTCCTCCGGATATAAATCATTGTTGAAATCTTTTGAAATGGTTAAATCCAAATAAAATTCATAGACACGACGGCCGAAGTTTTCAGCAGAGATTTCGTATAATTTTGCAGCGAGACTTTTCTCATCCAAATCCGGTGTTGCAATAACAGCTTCCAAAATGGCTCCCGCCAAATCACGTTCTTCATAATAAAGCGTTCCAAACATTTTATCATTGATAACATTATCCAGATAAGGATTTCCGTGCGCAATAATCGGAGTGCCACTAGCTAGGCTTTCTAAATACGTCAAGCCCTGCGTCTCACTCGTTGAAGCGGAAATAAAGAAATCCGCTGCTTTATAATACAATGCGGTTTCACTTGGTGCAATCATTCCTGTGAAAATCACTGCATCCGTAATATTCAACCGTTTGGCTTGCGCTTTTAAGTCAGATAAATACGGTCCATCTCCTGCCACTACTAATTTCACATCTGGATTTTCTTCCAAAACTGCCGGCAGAGCAGCCAAAACTGCCTGAATATTTTTTTCATACGAAACACGTGATAAACTAAGCAACATAGTTTCTTGATTTGAAATGCCTAATTTTTCCCGTAAATCAGCAATATTCTCACTAGTAATTTCTGGACGTTCAAATTTAGCCAATTCAATTCCAGTCGGAATAACACGTTTTTCTACTTTTACTTTGTATTTCATGAGCAAGTCATAAACAATTTCGCTCGGACAAATCACACCGTCCAAATCACTCATAAATCCGCGAACAATGTATTTGACCATGCTAGGACGAATAACCATGCCTTTAGCAATATAGCGTACATAATCCTCATACTGTGTATGATAAGTATGAACAACTGGAATTCGCAACTCTTTCGCAATCCAAACACCTAATAGACCTAAAGAAAATTCAGTCTGAGTATGAATAATATCCAATTGATATTGACGTGCAATTTCTAAGGCTGTTGAAAAACCACGATAGGCAATCCGACGATCTTTAAAAGCAAAAAATGGCACACTCGGAATTCGAATAATTTGCCAATCTTCATAGCGATTGACATCCTTATCTGTCGTTGTAAAAATAAAAACAGTATGTCCAAGCTTTTCTAATTCTGTTTTCAAAGTACGAATACTCGTTGCCACTCCAGAAACTTGAGGAAAATAGGTATCCGTAAAAAGACCAATTCGCATGCTACATCTCCAATACTTCTTGATAAGCATCCACAAGTTTATAAGCCACATCATCAATTGAACGACTCTGCGCCACCTTATAGCCAGCTTCTCGCTTATCTACTTTACCATCCAAAATCTTTTGGATAGAGTCTACAAATTCATCTACATTATGCCCCAATTCAGCTGACTGCTCATCAATCCAGCCCTCATATACAGGAATATCCCGTAAAACGACATGTTGATGACTAGCCAGAGCCTCTAGCACTACAATCCCTTCTGTTTCTTCATAGCTGGGGAAAAAGAAGAGACTGCTGCCACTCATAGCTCCTTCAAAAACAGAACCCTTGAAATAACCCGGAAATTCAACATTTTTAGGATGATTAAAAAGCACAAGATTTCTGATTTTCCGTGGAATGATCCATTTGTTAATACTGCCCAGCCAAATAAAGCGAACATCTGGCATTCTGCGTGCTACTTCTACAAAGTCTTCTATTCCCTTGCGTCTAAAATAAAGTCCCGCACAGACAACAACCTTGTCTCCTTCTTGGATATGAAAATGTTTTCTAAACACTTCTTCTTTATGTGGATCTTTTTGATATTTATGAAGGTCAATCCCATTAGAAACAGCCACAATTGGTGTTGTCACACCATAGCCCTGAATCAACTTTTTGGAGTATTCAGACGGTGTAATGATAAAATCCGCCATTTGATACATGTGAGCTAGATATTTCCCAAAAGCAGAGGCAAAAAGATTTGACCCAATAAACGAATTGCGAAAATCTTCCTTCGTTGAATGCCCATGCATAATCACTTTTTTTCCTTGCTTTTTTGCTTTGTGCAAAAGTCGCAAACTCCTAGGTCCATAGGTATTGATATGCACTACATCATAATCTCCTGAAGGATCTGTCGTGTAGGGAATCCCAGCCAAATCTAGGGCTTTCATCTGATGTTGCAAAGCTCGTCCAATACCTGACTTTTCCAAAACCGCTTTACCTTCTAAATACAGTAATACTTTCATGTCTTCTATTATACCCAAAAGATAGAAAAAATAAAACCACAAAGGTATAAAGCCTCTTGAAAACAAAAATGTCTGAGACAATAACATCTCAGACATAAACTATTCTCATAATAAACGAATAGCAAAACGATTGGACAACGAACTTAAAATTGAAAATTTCAAGTTCTGTCTAACTCTACTTACTTTCTTGTCGAACGGCGCTCAATAAGACCATGAGCTAATACCACTTCGCGTTCTTCTAGCTCTTCCTTGTGCATAATCTTAGTCAGCATGCGCATACTAATCGCACCAAGGTCATACAAAGGCTGACCAATAGTTGTCAAATTTGGACGAGTAAAGCGTGCTACCTGCGAATCATCGCTAGTGATGATTTCAAAATCTTCTGGTATATTTACATCCTTATCAGATAAACCATTCAACAGCCCAGCCGCCAGCTCATCACCAGTCACAAAAGCTGCTGTAGCTTTAGAAGCAATGACCCGTTCTGCTAATTGATAACCATCATCATAGCTGTATTTTGACTCAAAAACCAATCCTTCACTATAAGTAAGTTTAGCTTTCTTCAAAGCTTCTTTGTAACCAGCTAAACGAATCTTACCATTGATATCATCCACCAAAGGTCCGCTTACAAAAGCAATTTTTTGATTATTTTTCGTAAGACATTCAACTGCATCCATGGTTGCTTGCTTATAGTCAATATTCACACTTGGTAATTGATGCTCCACATCAACCGTGCCTGCAAGCACAACTGGCGTCCGCGAACGAGAAAACTCGGAGCGAATCTTTTCTGTTAAATGATAGCCCATAAAAATGATACCATCTACTTGTTTTGAGAACAGCGTATTGACAACAGAAACTTCTTTGTCATCATCTTCATCACTATTGGCTAAGACAATATTATATTTGTACATCTCTGCGATATCATCAATTCCTTTTGCAAGCGTTGCAAAATAACTGCTTGTGATATTTGGAATGACAACTCCAACAGTCGTCGTCTTTTTGCTAGCAAGACCACGCGCCACCGCATTTGGACGGTAATCAAGGCGGTCAATCACTTCCAAAACTTTTTTTCTTGTATTTTCCTTTACATTTTTATTTCCATTTACCACACGGCTAACGGTTGCCATTGAAACTCCCGCTTCACGCGCGACATCATAAATGGTTACTGTATCGTCTGTGTTCATGCTTCTTCCTTTCTATATTGAAAATATCGTTTTCACATTCCTACCAAACTCATTTTATCACTTATTGGAAACACTTTCAAGCATTTTGATAACTTTTTGAAAAATCTTGTTCTTTAGGCAAATTTCTAGCAATTTTATCAATGATTTTACAAGAAAAATCTACCCAATCTGTGAAATTTTTGAAGCGACAAAAAAGTTCTTACTGTCCTCTTGATTTTTACTTATTTTTTTGCAAAAATAGAGGAGTAGAAAGAAGGTAATAGAATGACCAAAATAAATCAAATTATTTCTTATCTAGAAACAGAGAAAACAGATGTTGCCGTGGTTTCTGATCCTGTCACGATTAATTATTTAACAGGATTTTATAGCGACCCTCATGAACGCCAGATGTTTCTTTTTATTTTCACAAATCATGAACCACTACTCTTTGTCCCAGCTCTTGAAGTAGATCGCGCTAGTGCGATTGTTGATTTTAAGGTTGTGGGCTATATTGACTCTGAAAATCCTTGGGAAAAAATCAAAGCAGCCTTGCCAGCGGACAGCGCCCGCAAAATTGCTGTTGAATTTGATAACTTGATTTTGACCAAATACAATGGATTGCGTACTGTTTTTGAACAAGCTGAATTTACAAACTTAACACCTTGTATCAATCGTATGCGTCTCATCAAATCATCCGATGAAATTAAGAAAATGTTTGTTGCTGGAGAATATGCAGATAAGGCTGTTAAGATTGGTTTTGAGACTATTTCTCTCGATAAAACAGAAACAGATATTATTGCTCAAATTGACTTTGGTATCAAACAACTCGGCTATGAGATGAGCTTTGAGACTATGGTTTTAACAGGTGATAATGCTGCTAATCCGCACGGCATTCCGGGTGCAAACAAAGTCGAAAACAATGCCCTGCTTCTATTTGACCTTGGCTGTATGGTCAATGGTTATGCCAGCGATATGACACGGACAGTTGCTGTTGGAAAACCAGATCAGTTTAAAAAAGACATTTACAATCTAACGCTTGAAGCTCAACGGGCAGCTCTTGACTTCATCAAACCCGGAGTAACAGCTCATGAAGTAGACCGCGCAGCACGCGAAGTCATCGAAAAAGCCGGTTATGGTGAATATTTCAATCATCGTCTGGGACATGGTATCGGTATGAGCGTACATGAATTTCCATCTATCATGGAAGGAAACGACATGGTTATCGAAGAAGGTATGTGCTTCTCTGTTGAGCCTGGAATTTATATTCCAGGAAAAGTTGGCGTTCGTATCGAAGACTGCGGTCATGTCACCAAAGATGGCTTTGAAGTCTTTACAAGTACAAGCAAAGATTTACTCTATTTTGATTAAAATACTGAAAAAGAAGCTAAAATAGTTGATTTAAGGACTGAAGCCTGTATTGGATTTGGTCCTTTTTATTTTGAACTCTAACTTTGTTGTAATCATCGAATTAACTAATTAACTCGTTTAGTAATTAAATCTGTTTTCAAATCTATAAAGCATCTTAACTTTTAACATACCAAAGAAAATTTTATTGTTCTTGATGCCAATTTCTTTTCATGTCATAAAAAGATGAAGAATTCTTTTCGACAAAAAGTAATAACAAAATCAATTTTACATATTGTTATATTCTATTCATAACTCATTTCATAAGAAAAAACTCCATAGTTGAATTTTTAGCAAACTATAGAGATTTGTAGAGCTACTTATTACAGCTTTTTATTCACTATGTACTTTAAAAAAATCTTTTGACAAATAGCCTTTACCTGCCACCATATCATACTGAATCAACTTCAGGTCTTCTGCAATTTGCTGCCCTTCTACATCCAAATCTTTTTTATCAACACTTGCCTTATGCAAAACTTCTGTTAATAAAGCATAATAAGGTGATACTTTTGAATTGGTTTGTTCTAATAATAGAGCTGTGAAGTCACTTGAATTTACAATTGGATAGTCCAATTTAGGTGTTTCATAATTACTCCACACAAAATAGTCTGTTAAATATTGACTCTCTGGATTATTTTTGAAAGCCGACTGTGGATAAAGCCCTGGTAAATGATCTCCATAAAAAACAACTGTAATTTTTTTATTTATTTTTGAAAGTTGATCAAGAAAATCCTTTGTGGCCACGTCTGTGTGGTATAATAAACGAGTATAGTTAGTTAATTGGTCATTTTCATCACTAGAGAAACTATCGTTGCTTGCCTTTAATTCACTCGGTTCTTGTTCAGCCCATGGCGAATGATTTTGCATTGAAATAACAGAAAAGAATTGTCCGTTATCATTCATATTATTTAAAACAAACTGATAAGTTGATGCATCACTTGGATGATAACCTTCATTTTCATATTTAATATTTTTAGTATCTTGTGTAATAAAATCTTTAAAACCTAATTTTTCATAAATAACATTACGTGCATAATTTGTTGAGCTTTCTAAATGGATAGCAATTTTATTACTTTTATTATATTGATCACTAATCGAAGGAAATTTATTCATTTTTGGAACAACTTCAGTATAGATTACAGATACACTTTGAGAGAGATTATAAAAAGGCAAACCTGTTAAGGTCTGAAACTCCATATTTGCTGTTCCACCACCATAGCCATCCGATTTCATGAGACCACTAGTTACGTTATTTTTAATTCCTTCAGTATTTGGAATCGGATTTTCACTAACAGATACACCATCTATGCGCCTAGGGTCGGCAAAACTTTCACTTAAAACATAAATTACTGTTTGCTTTTCAATAACCTCACTACGAGATTGATTCATGATATTAGTCAAAGACTTGTATTTTTTTTCAATACTTTTAATTTTTTCTTGATTATATCCTTTGGGATATTGCATATTTTGGGTTGTAAGCTGATTAAGCCAAACAAAACTTAGAGATTTAAAATGAGCATGAGTCGTATTTCCCATCCATGTAATATCTTGATTATTATTAATTTTAGATAAAATTGGAATACCATTTACAATTTTATTATCTTTTTTATTTGAGAATATTAAATGAACAAACAAGCATGCTAAAATAATCATAGTCAATGATGTTATTTGATATCTTTTTGATGAAAAAATATTTTGTTTAAAAAAATTTTTTCTCAAGCCAATATAAAGACTTGCTCCTACTAATAATACAATTACAAGATATTTTATGTTATTTGTGCTAACAAAAGATAAAAGCACTTTAGGCGATAACAACCAAGCTAAATCACTCGGTAAAATTGGTTCGCTTCGCATACTAAATTTCAAAAAATTAGCATAAGTAAAAATTGAAAGTATAGTAACTAATAATATGCTAGCTAGTAAAAATCTATTGAGTACAAAATAAATAAATAAAGATAGTAATGCTATTGTTATAATTTGAAAACTAGTCGAACCCGGCAACGTATAAAGTCCCCAATAATCACCAACACCCAATCCCATACTCATTTGTATAAGTACATTAAAAAACAAGCCAAAGAAAATACTAACCACAATTGATGAATAAACTGTCCCTCTATTGTTTACAATATCTTCAATACCACGAATACTCAAATATATGATAAAAAGAACAAAAACCATAGCTAACGATGTTTCAAAAAAATAAGAAACCGTTCCAAACTGATTAAAGATTCCATCATTTGAAATAACCCAAGTTATTTTACTATCATTAATACAAAATAAAAGGAAAAATTGAGAAAGGAAAAAATTCTCATAGAGTGAATTAGTAGAAAATAAAAATGTAAGTTTATCAACATCAATTATTTTCTTGCCTCTCTTCCCTGGACTTATCATCCTATAAATAAATGTACTTAAAATAGAAATACTTAAAATTAAAAGAACAGGGACTAGACCTTTAAATTGTAATAAATGATTTTTGTTAAAGCTCCAAATATTAAAGTTTGGATTATTAATATTCATTGATATGGTAACAAGATAAGAGAATATACAATAGATAATATGAATAAGTACTAATTTGAAATAAAATTTTTTACGAAATTTACAAAAGAATACACAAAGACCCAATATCAAAATGGAAAAATAGTATAAACTTTCAAGTAATATTCCAGAAAAAAATTCTACTTTTCGAGTAATTAAACTTCCTTGATCACTTCTTATCAAACTATAATTTTCTAAAATATAAAAAAGAAAAAATATAACTGCCAAATAGATATAATCAATTTTAATTTTTTTCATAGCACTCTCAATTCTTTTTATTTAGAATTCTTTTAATAATATATTTAATCGCTCTGGCTGGTCCAATAAAGATATATTTGAAGGCTCCTTTTATGCCACCCATGTATGTAAAATCCACATAAGTGTGTGGTACGCTATCGCCACGTTCATTGTATAATTTATTATCGACAAAAGGTGTTATTTCAATTTTATTTTTAGAAATTCTAAAATCATAATGTTCATTCCATGCAACATAAACTATTAATCTTTCGATAGCATGTAAAATTGAATTTTGAGGTAATGGTTCAATAGGAACATCTTTATCTGTCAAATCTAAATCAAATAATGGTTTCAATGCATCATACTTAAACCAAATAAAAGTTCCATAACTCATAACAAAAGTATGAAAAGTATTAAAATCAATTGGCTTAGTCATCTTCATTTTGTACCATAAATCATTCATTTCAGGAGCGATTAAGTGTTCATTCCATGCGTCTACAATTTTATTATACCTGAAAAAGGTTGGAATATCTGAAATAACAAGGCCTAGCTTATCATTTTCAAAATTAGCAAGGATATTATCAGCAGGTTTGATTAACATATCAATTAATTCGTTACGCCAAGATTCGCCTGCCCAGAAATCAGCTTCCTTAGATTTCTTTGTATGAAAATGTCCAATATAATCATAAGTTGACAGATATTTTTTCAATTTCAACATTGGTAAAACATCACGACCAATGTTACCTGTCACAAAAATATGAGCATTTTTATGATTCTGATTTAAAATTGCTTCAATTTCTAATTTCTTAGTATCATTATCAGTTGTAATGAATAAATCATAAGCAAAATGGAAGTTTTCAAATGCTTTTAGGAAATCTTCTAACAAATCAACATAAAAGACATGCAGATGCACTCCAATTTTCTTGTTTGACAAAGAAGTAGGTGCCGTTGTCTGAATATATTTGCGTGCTAAAAGGTACTTAAAATCAGGGAAATTAATTTCAGACATATGTGAAACAATCAAATCCACTGGATAATCTGACTTTTTAGCAATTTCTTCCAAGAGATAGGGGGCTATGTGCTGATTATTATCAATCGCTTTAACCTTTATGAAAGGAACCTTGTGATTTAAAATAGCCGTTGGATTATAGTAAGAAAAGTCAGGATGAAGCATGCCTGTTGTATCTTCATTAACTGTATCAAAGACCGTCTGGTAGCGGAAACCAGCAGCCAAAAAAGTCGTTGTTACCTTGGTTTCATAATCATTGATAACTTCTTGGACATCTGTATGATTTTTCACATTTTCCCAAAAATTTCTAAAAGCCGAAGATGCAATAACCGGCTTTTTAAAAGTGATAAAGTAACTTTGGATATGCTCAGGAAAGCCCTGCGTCTGATGAGATTTTTTTGTCCTACGATTATTAGTCAATCCCCAGAAATCAACTTGGTCATCAGCTTCATATTTGAGGTAATAATCCTTGATCTCCCAAAGCGGACCAAAACAAGTATCATTCATGATAGTAACAACATCGTAGGTCGTAATATCATCAAAGCTGACATGAGTCATACCATCACGCCAAGCTGCAAAATCAAAACCAATATTTTCACGTTGGATAAAATTATCCATCAAACGTAAATTAACTAATTTCTGGTGGTCACGCTCACTAACTTGGCTATTTGAGATAAAGATAACCTTTGAAAACAGAGGCCGCATCTGTGTCAGTTGATAATAAACATGCGAACTCACACGATTATATTTATTAAAGTGCACATATAAAAGCAGACGCTTCATTTTCTTCTCCTAAAAAAGTTGATAATTTTTGTTGGAATCGTCCAACGACGTGAATGGGTAACCAAATTGTAACGAACGACCATTTCTTCTAGAGCTTGCTTGTAGTGCAGACGCTCTTGGCTAGCTATTTCAAACTGAATTTTATAAGAACTAAGTTCTTTTAGTTCTTGTGATACTTTAAAAAGATCATTAGCCAGAAGTTTTGCCACAAAGTCATTTGAAGTAATATTATCTACATTAAACATTGAATAGTTTAATGTAAAATCTTTCTTTCTAATTTTCGAAATATCATAAATCAATTGTGGATCAGGTTGATTGAAAAAGACATAGTCACCAACTAACTTGCCATTAGTTAAACTTGGAAGGATTTCTGTTTGATAATCATTAGCAACCAAGGAAACACGTTTATAAAAGCTTTCAATTTCAGAAAGGTCAATTCGCAACCGCACTGTATCTTCTGGCAAATCAAATGAAAAACTATCCTGATACTTCATAGGGATTTCCAGCACTCGCTCTTGGCTAAACTCATCATCATCACCTGAAAAATAAATCGTCACATACTGCTTATCAACCTGTGATACCAGATTACTTTTCTGAGACAGAGCAATTTCAAAACGATTATCTTGTTTAAGTAATAGCTCAAGCGCACGCTGGTAGTCGCAAGGATATTTTTCTAAATATTCCAACTGTGTTTGTAATAAACGCTCAAAACGCCGTTGAAGCTTGGCACCATCCTGAGTGCGTGAATCCGACTCTGGATTCATTCGATAGACCGTGGTCGAGTCTGGCAAAAAACTCAATGTCGTTCGTCGAAATAATTCTAGTTGGATGTTAAAAGTATCGTCCGCAGTGTTAACATCAATGAGGTCATTAACTTCTCGCATCAGATCAGTGTCAACCAGCCAAGTTGAAGCCATGGTCATTCCCTTCAAGACAAGCATCTCTTCGTAAGAAGTCAATAGTGGAATAACTTGGTTTTTAAAGACATCTGCCTGTGTTGTTCTACCAAAGGAATCCACCATATCAAACTCTGTATTAGACCATTTAGAATTTGGTGTAGTTTCCAACAAGTCAACCTGTTTTTGCAACTTCTCATCATCTATCCAGTAATCATCCCCATCACAACGGGCAATATACTGACCGCGAGCTTCCTTACAAATAGCAACCCAAGTTTTGGCAATCCCTTGATTTTCAGAATTGAAAAAAGTACGAATTTTATCAGGATAGCGCTGTCCATAATTGCGGATAATATCAACTGACTCATCTGTAGAACAATCGTCAACCAGAATAATTTCAAATTCAAAATTGGTTTTTTGGCGCAAAAAACTATCAATAGCATCTGCTATCCACTTTCCCTTATTGTAATTTGTACAAATAACAGATACTTTTGGCATGCTTATATCCTCAACTTTTAATCATTAAAGATCCAATTTCCATTTCGCTGAATTAAACCACTAGCAGAATCCAAGGCAGATTTGTCATCTGGCGCAATATCATCACGGTTAATCCAAATAATCGGTGTTTGTATACTATCAGCAAAACCAAGCATTTGTCCTGCTTTATCACGCACAGTAACCTCTAATTTCATTTTCAAATTATTAACATTTGGCAACGAACACTCATAAGTTACTTGCTTATGACCTGTTCCCGATGTTGGCAAATCCATTGAATTATCGTTATAAATCCAAATATTGCGGTCAATATCCGTCAAAGATAAAGCAATATAAGTTGGAATATCTTCAAGGACATCATAAGAGATTGTAAAAGATACCTTTTCGTTAGGCGTTATACGAGTAGGAGAATGAAGACTAACACTAACATTTTCAACTTGGATAACTTCATCCTTGATATTCTCGACTTCATCTTTTTCAATAATTTGCTCAGTATTGTCATAACTATATTGATTAGCAACATTAAAAGGTTCTCCGTAAGCCTTTATTAAACCATCCTCAATCAACACAGCTTTATTACAATATTTCTTAACTGCACCCATATCATGAGTGACCAGAATGGTCGTCTTGCCTGATTTTTTGCGTTCCATGAAGTAATCATTGCACTTGCGTTGGAAAGCTTCATCACCCACTGCCAAGACCTCATCCAAAATCAGGACATCACCTTGTGCCTTGATAGCAACAGAAAAAGCTAAGCGGACCTGCATACCGCTGGAGTAGTTTTTTAATTTTTGGTTCATGAATTCTTCGAGTTCTGCAAATTCAACAATACCGTCATACATATTATCAATTTCATTAGTACTAAAACCAAGAAGTGCACCATTCATATAAACATTTTCACGTCCAGTTAATTCTGGGTTAAAGCCGACACCAAGTTCAATAAAGGAAACCATTTTCCCGTTTACCGTGACTTTGCCCTTTTCAGGAACATAAATCTGAGAAATAATTTTCAAAAGTGTTGATTTCCCAGAACCGTTACGACCAACAATCCCAAAGAAGTCACCTTCTTCAACTTCAAAGTTGATATCTTTTAAAACATGCTGCTCTTTATACCCCTTAATGCCCCTGAAGCGATTCACTAAGGTTGTACGAAGACTATTGGTTGCTTCTGTAGGTAGTTTAAAATATTTGCTAACATGATCAACTTTTACTGCAATTTTTTTATCTGACATTATAAAATCTCCGCAAATTTTTTAGCATTTTTATTAAATATCAAAAAGCCAACTATAAAGATAAGAAATGGCAATAAATATGGAATAGCTACAATAAACTTATTATTTATCATTTGCCAAATAGGAGTGTTTGCCTTATCAATCAGGAAATAACGCATATCCTGAATAATTTGAGCTAGTGGATTCATCATGACAAGCTTTGCAGCCGTAGGATTTTTATCTGCAATAAAACTAATTGGATAAATAATGGGGGTTGCATATAATCCAGCTTGTAACATGACTTCCCAAATTTGAGATAAATCACGAAAACGAACAAAAAGAGTCGCTAAGATAAAGGCTAAACCACTTGCAATGAGAAATAATTCTACAAATAATGGAAGAAGCCATAAAGCAGAAATGGTAAAGCAAACCCCGTTAGCAAGCGCAAAAATCAAAACAACTATAAGGTTAATTGAAAAATTGATGGCTGCCCCTGCTACTGCTGAAATGACAACAATATGTTTAGAAAAGTTCAACTTACGAAGTAAATCTCCACGGGTAACAATTGAAACCATGCCCATTGAAGTCGCTTCTGAAAAAAAAGACCAGATAACATTAGCTAAAAGAAGAGCTACTGCAAAATGAGGTACATTCCCACCTAAACGAAGAAATCTAATAAAAACAAAATACATAATTGTAAACATTAGAAGGGGCTTTAAAATTGACCAAAGATAGCCAATCAAGCTCCCTTGATACCGTAATTTAAAATCTGTTTTAATCATCTCGCGTAAGAGAATCATATTTTTTCGACTAAATAAGTCCATCATTACTCCTTATAAGCAAATTTTGTAAGAATGAGTGTTGTAAAGACAAAAGTATGGAAGGCACGATTTTTTCGATAACCATATTTTTGAAGACGGCGCAAACGCTCCATAAAAGGGACTTCCATGATTGTCACAAAATTTTCAATCAGTTCTTTATTTTGAGTAGCCAAAGGCAAAGCTAATAAATTCCTTGCTTGTTCTTGGCTATCTTGAATCAATTTCCAATATTTTGCGAAGAGAATATGCGGGCGAATCCAATTCTGCATTCTTTTTCTGAGGGTTCTTGCACCTAAAACATTATTGGAATGTTGCCGATATAATTCACTTGGTTGGTCTATATAGACTAAATGACCAAAAGCTGCTGCCAACAAAGCCAAATACCAGTCATGCATGAGAAGATCATGAGCTTCTTGGCCTGTCCACAAGTCAGCCAGAGCTTGGTTAATCATCGAAACGCCGCCTGTAACAGTATTTTCTGTTAATTCTTGGAGCAGTTCCGTGTTTGCATGGTCAGACTGTGTACGAATCATACTTTCATGTACGACATTTAACTCTTGATCTACAACTTTTAAATCCGTGTAAACCAGCAAAGGCTGACTGGTATCGTGTTTAATCGCTTCTTCTAGCTGCATTTCTACTTTCTCAGGTAGCCAGACATCATCTTGATCGCTAAAAAAGTAAATATCTGACTCTTGATATTTCAAAAGATAAAAGAAACTTTTGATAACACCAAGATTTTCAACGCTATCAGGATTCACAAAATGAATGCGATTATCTTTTTGACAAAAATCTTGAATAATCTCACGCGTCCTGTCTTTAGAACCATCATCTCGGATTAACAGCTGCCAGTCTGTATGGGTCTGCTGCCGAATACTTTCAATTTGTTCTGCTAAAAACCGTTCACCATTGTAGGTGGACATGAGAATAGTCACTTTCATGATAAAAATAATTCCTCGTATTCACCCACAATTTTTTCCCAAGTGTAGTGTTCTTTCATGTTTTCTTTCGCAGCTTGACCTAGATCTGAAAAGTCGGACTGTTTATCTACCTGATGAATGCAATCAACTAGGCTGTTTTCTTTCTTATCCCAGTAAAGAGCTGTTTCTTTTGCCACTTGTCGGTTAAAGTCCACACCCAAGACCAAATTCAAATCTGTCTGAGCTAAGGCTTCTAAGAGACCAGGATTGGTGCCGCCGACCTCATGACCATGAATATAAGCAAACGCTTGATTGCGAATATACTTCAATAAATCTTGATCATAAACAGTACCGACAAACTTAATCCGCTCATCTCGGTCAAAATTTGTTTTTTGTTGTAGTTCTTCAAAATAAGCATTGCCTTGATGATTGCAGACAATCAGCAAGTCTCGTTGCGTCTGTGACTTCATAAACTCACGAATGATGATTTCATAGTTATTTTCTGGAACAAAACGCCCAACAATCAAATAATAACCTTTTTCCTTACTTGCCCACGTGTCAAAAAAGTGTCGGACTTTCTCATCCTGAGCAGTTAAAGATGACAAGCGTAAATCGGTTCCATAGGCAATAAAAGTGGTTTTAGCCCACGGATAAGCTTTCTGGATATAACTTTCAATTCCTTGATTGTCCGAAATCACCAAATCGGCATGTTTAGTCATCACTTTCTCAGAATATTTGAGGTACTTTTGAACGGGCTTAGACCACTTGGCACGTTTCCACTCAAGTCCATCAGGATTGATATAAAAGAGACCACCAGCATGGTGAATTTTTCGAGCAAAAGTTGCGATAAAAGCGCCGATTGTATTTCCTAGAATATAGAAAATCGGTTGAGCAATTTTTTGATTGTTCACTAACTTCAAAGCATAGTTAATTGCCATCATATCATAAGCAATAACGCGAGCTGGACCAAGTTTTTGTGCTTTAATCGTAAAACAATCTACGCCTTTGTAATCAAAATGATGATAAGCTTCATCATCTGATAAACAAGCTACATGGTAGTAGATTTGAGAAGATATACGGTTCTCTACTAATTTCTCAACAAAGGTTTCAAACCCACCATATTTAGCAGGAAGGCCACGACTTCCGATGATGAATACATGTTTCATGATTTCCCTCAATTCAAGATTTTGCAATCTAATTTATTATATCACTTTATAAATCGTTTGTGTAACATAAAATAGAAAAGAAAAGCAACCTTTCGGCTGCTTCTACCTTATTTCTTTCCTTGTTTATAAAATTCCTTGAGGGCATCTTGCCAAGTTGGGATGACAAAGCCTGTTGCCTTAGCTTTAGCTAGACTCATGGTAGAATTGAGTGGCCGCTTCGCTTTCGCTGGAAACTTACTAGAGTCCACTGGCAAAACTTCGACATCTGTATCTTTTAAGATTTCCACTGCAAAATCATACCAAGTCGTATCTTCTGTGGCATCATTTGACAAATGATAATAGCCAAATTCTTTTTGATTTTCTGCTAAGTACGTCATAAATTCAGCCAACGTACGCGTCCAAGTCGGACGACCGTGTTGATCATTGACAACAGTCAGAGTTTTATGTGTTTTCGCTAAATTTTGCATAGTGAAAACAAAGTTCTTTCCATAATTTCCAAAGACCCAAGCTGTGCGGATAATGTAGAAACGGCTAGAATATTTCTCAACCAATTCCTCTCCCATGCGCTTCGTGCGACCATATTCTGTCTGAGGGTCTGGTTGATCGTCTACCTCCCATTCCTGCCCAACTAGCTTATCTCCAGCAAAAACATAGTCTGTAGAAATGTAAACAAGTGTTGCACCATGCTTTTCTGCTGCTTTAGCAACATTTTCAGTTCCTGTGACATTGATTGCATAATCCAGTTCTTTACCTTCATCTTCTGCTGCGTCCACAGCTGTATAGGCAGCACAGTGGTAGACAAGACTTGGCTTCACTTCTGCAAAAACCTTCTCAACCATTTCGGCATTTGTAATATCCATTTCTGCCACGTCAACTGCCACATACTCTTCGTTGCGTTCATCTAAAAGATAACGAAGTTCTGTTCCAAGCTGTCCATTAGCTCCTGTAATTAAAATCATTTGAAATTCCTTTCTGAACAATAAACATTCAACGACTCCATTATATCAAAAAAAGCAGAAAAAATCTGCTTTCTACTCGCTCTTCTCTTTAACCACGTAAATTGGTCTTTTTTTGGTTTCTATGAAAATTTTTCCAATGTATTTACCAAGAATGCCAATTGTCAACAACTGAAAACCACCTAAAAAAAGAATAATCGACACCATAGAAGGCCAGCCAGATGTTGGATCGCCAAAAATCAAGGTACGAATAATGACAATAATGATAAGGAAAAATGCCAATAAACAGGCAGCAACACCTCCCAAAAAAGCTATTGTCAAAGGGGCATCTGAAAAGTTGATAATCCCTTCTAAAGAATAATTCAATAATTGCCAGAAACTCCAACTGGTTTTTCCTGCAACTCGTTCCACATTTTTATATTCCAAATATTCTGTTTTAAACCCAACCCATGCAAATATTCCCTTGGAAAAACGATTGTACTCAGAAACTTCTAAAATGGCATCTACCATTTGTCGGCGCATGAGACGGAAATCACGCGCACCATCCACCATCTCGACTTGACTAATTCTATTGATCAATTTATAAAACATCTTAGCAAAAAAGCTACGGATTGGTGGTTCTCCATCACGCGTTGTTCGTCGTGTCCCCACACAATCCAAATCTGGATTCTTCTCCAGCATGGATTTCATTGTAAGTAAAAGTTCCGGAGGATCTTGCAAATCCGCATCCATGACAGTCACTAAATCACCAGTTGCATGTTTGAGACCTGCATACAGAGCTGCTTCTTTTCCAAAATTTCTCGAAAAAGAAAGATAATGAACACTTTTATCTACTTGATTTAAGTCGCGTAGAACTTGTAAAGTCCTATCTTTTGAGCCGTCATTGACAAAGATGTATTCAAAATTATCATCTATTTGTGATTTAATTTTTTCCATTTCCGCATAAAATAGTGGAATCGTCTCTTCCTCGTTAAAACAAGGAACGATGATTGAAATTGTCATTTTAGCCTCCTTATGTCGTTAAATATATTCTAACATAAAAATAAAAAGTTAGGAATAAAGCCTAACTTTAAATAGTTTTGTACATTTTAATAATCAAAGCTAAAGAAAATCCAAAATAAGAATTCATATAATGGTAATTAAAAAATAGTTGTCCTATTAATTCAATAATTGAAAGATAAAAATTGCACTATAATAAATTAAGGGAGAGGCTGAAATAATCACTAAACCAGTCATAAATCGTGTATTATATTCCAAAGTTTTATTTGTAAATGGAAGTAACAACAATAGGAATGGTAAAAAATATCTTGGCTGCAGCCCTACTACCGTATCTGAACCTACTTCTGAGTTCTCCAGATAAAAAATGACAAATATTAATAAAATAGCCCCCACAAATAATAATCTAGAAACATGATTGTAAAGCATTGCTAGCTGATTGTCAGTAAAGTTAAGTTCATCATCCTTATCTTTTATAAAAACACTAAGAACCAAACCAGCAAAAGGAAGTAACGTCAAACCTGCTGGAACAGACATTGTTTTTGTATAATCTGAATACCCTAATTGCATACTATTATATGGGTAGCTCAAAATATTATCAGCAAAAATTCTCAGTGTTCTCAAAGGATGTGAAAGCATAAATTTAATTTGTCTTACTTGGTCAACATTTTCACGGCCATAATATTCTACATTTCCATTCATATTTCTTACAATCATATACCAACCTATAGTGATGATAGCGCAAATACATAAGACTACAGACAAGGTAATTAGACCTTTTTTATTAATCGCTTTCGTTTTAAACCCTGCATATAAAATTGGTAGATATAGTCCTAAAATTAGAAATGCTGGTATTTTAGTCAGGACAACACAAAATGAAAGTAATATAAATAACCAAATATCTTTAATATTCAATTTTTTATCTTTCATTATACTTAAATAAAGAGATAGAGTATAAGATATAAACAAAAAACTAAATCCATAGCTTAATTCATCCGCCGAAATAGCAGCAAAGGAAATAGTAACTGGTGGTAAACTTCCTATAATTGCTAAAGTAAGTTTTCCAAAAGGTATCTTCCTAATTGCCAATACAAGCATTGTAAATACCAGTAAAAAACCTGATAATCTCATCAAAAGAAATGTTGTTACAACATTTAAATGCAGTACTTTTCCAATCCATGCTGCAATAATGTAAGGAGCATATACAAACGGAGTATAAATAGCAGCTGCTGTTGCATCTTTGGTAGAAATTCTTTCTTGATGTTTACCTAATTCATCAAATTCCTTTTGCCAATCAGAGCTAATAATTTCAGTCGTAGGTTGTCCTAATGAACGAGCAATTTTTTCCATTGGCTTTTGGATAAAAGTTTGTTCATCTTTTGTAACTTTTCCTCTAGTAATAGACAAAGGGTTATCTGCATAAGTCATTGTCCTAGCATAATGCACTTGTTCGTCAAACCACGACATTGGATAACGGAAAAAAACCGATGACAAACCTATAATAAATGAAGCAAACAATAAAACAACAACTGCTATGGTATATTTATTATTATATATATTTAAAAATCTTTTTATTCTTTTCATTAACTTTCTATCCTATTCTACCAATAAATTCAAAAATCTTAAAAAAGCCGGTAATTACTGGTCTATAATAATCTACAATTATTGTTTAAGGTTTTTATAACCAATTCTAAATAATACACTAGAAGAATTATTATAATTATTGATTATTACTAGAACTCTTTTTTTTAACTAATAACAATAACCCAAACCACTCATTCTTCAATACTTTTAAAAACAATGGTACAACATAAGCTAGTTTAGAGTGAATATTTACTTTTTGTACACCTTGTTTGATATATTTATTCTTTTCCCAGTTTTTTCCAAAATACTTTTCCATAAAGAGGATAATATCTTTAAAATCTTGCTTCTTCACTTCTGGATATTTCAACAATCTGTAGGTATGACCAACACATAGATGTTCCAAGGCCAAATATTGTAATTCTTCTTTATATTTATCAAAATCATTACCAAATAAAGCAAACAGATACTCTAAAGCATCATAGATATCAAAAATATTTGACTTGCTTGAATTCATGATTGAACCAGAAGTATCAACTGTATATTGGTATAAATATTTTTTTATATAAGAAATACTAGTGCATTTTGAAGTCATATAGGGCATTAAGGCAACATCTTCATAAATTTTTCCTTTTGGAAAATAATTGAAATCAAAAAAATGTGACTTGTAAATTCTAGTCCAAGAAGCGTGTTTTGTTAGCATGAATGAACGAATATTATTGTTTGAATCTTTACTGTCATTAAAGAAAGGATTGACCTTTAAATGTTTTATTAATTTCTCATCACTATCAATTAAATCAAAATCAAAATAAATAACATCATTTCCTTTTGCTAACAAAAACTCTGTTAAATAATTAGGATATATACAATCATCTGGATCAATAAAAGTGGTATACTCACTATCACAAACTTGATTTAATCCATAGTTTCTTGCATCTGATACTCCTCCATTTTCTTTTGAAAACAGTTCGATAAATGGATATTTTGCAACATATTCCTTAATAATCTCTTCCGAATGGTCCGTACTCCCGTCATTAACACAAATAACGCGGATCGCGCATTTCTCTAAATTGTCTTGATTGACAATACTATCTAAGCATCTTCTTAAATATTTTTCTGTATTATAAACGGGAATAATGACAGTTAAATCATATTTCATTCTTATTTCCTTTTTCTCCCAACTACCATATAAATGCCAAAAATACCGACTAAATAAGCGGTCATAACAATCAGAAAGCTGAGTGCTGCACCTAACATATGATAATGATAAATAAATGGTTCTGTGACCAATTTTGTGATAATTAACAAAATGATATATAAACCTACCAGTAGATGTTGTTTCCGAATAATGGTTAGAATATTTTCAAAAACAATGGCTAAGGCATATAAAACTCCTGCAAAGATTAGAATTGCAAAAGGAAGAGTGTATTGTGATAACGCCACTCCAAATACCAAACTAAGAATTGGGGTGCCTATGAAGTAAGCCACTATCGTAACGGCTATCCCACCTATAAATAAATAGAGCAAGAGTTTTTTCACAATTAGAGAAAATTCTGCATACTTTTCTCGATTCCACAAAATAGCCATTTGGGTTATCAGAGGTCTAACCATTAAAATGATGAGACTCATAAAAAAAACAGGCATAAAAAGAATGTTAAAATCACGTTGCATGCCAGTCTGCAAAATTCCTTGATTTAGGCCTTTTTCAATAATAATCTTAGGCTCGTTTAAAATATATAATAAAATAAATCCATTCACAAATAATGGCCAACAAGCCAGAAAAATATCTTTTATATCTTTTTTGTAATTGCTAGAGAAGAGTTCTTTCCATTGAATCGTTTCAAAATACTTAAGAAAACTGGTTTCATAAAAAATGATAACTAAGCCATTCCAAATGACTAATGAAAATAAACCTACAATCACAGACTTGGAAAGCAAAATAATAAGAAACAGGACAACTACACTAGTAGAATAACGGTAAAACATTGTTTTCCCAGCTATATCCATACGTTCTCTTTGTTGAAATAAGCCTTGAAATAAATCAGATACCGCATCCCACATACGATACAAAATCATTAAAAATGTCAGTAAAATCGTTTCAAAAGAATAACGGCCTTCTCCGACAATATATAAATAGGGATACAATGTGACCAACATCGCTAAAATTGTTATCAACCTAGTTTGAAAATATCCTATGAAAGAATGCTTTTGATTTACATCCGTTCCTTGATAATTTCTGACTTGGAAAAGTCCGATAACAATCCAAAGAGTCCCAATGGAATTCGCCAAGCTAAATTGGTCTGCTACTTTGGCAGAAGTTAATCTTGTTACAATCAGTAGATAAAGGACAGAAACTCCTGAAGCCGCTAAATTCCCCAATAAATTCCAAAAATAAATCTCTTTAGCAGAAGGGTTAGTCTTTATTTTCATCTTTATCCCTCAGTGCGATTGTTTGAACTAAATTTTTAAATTTTGTATCTAATTTTGATAATTTAAGAGTGAGTTGGAATTGATTGATGAGCAATAAAAAAATGACAAATAAAAAGATAAAATTGACTGCTGATACAATTCCTAATGCACTTGCAATAGTTTCTGCTAGACCTGGGAAAATGCTAAATACTAATAAAATTAAAGAGAAAAATACCCAAAATATAGCATCGTTGATTTGAACTTGTGATTTTCGAATGCTACGTAAAATAAAGGCACAAGTCATAATAGAGACAAAAATCAATACAATTTGAAACCAAATAGTCATTTAATGTCTACCCTCTCTTTCTGAAATTCTGAATAATCAAGATAGATACAAACATGTGCGTCATATATTGAATAGAGCGAGAAAGTGTCAGATAACTCTCACCAGCTTGTCTCTCTTCCATTCGCACTTGGGCTTCTGCTACTTTCACACCATGACGAATTAGATATGAGACGGTATCTGGCTCAGGTCCATAATTGATATTGAGAGCAAATTCTTTGATAAGTCCTTCAGAAAACATCCGCATACCAGAGGTTGGATCGTTGATTGTCTTTCCTGTGGTTAATTTAATGGCTGCACTAATGAGAATATTCCCCATCATCCGCAAAGACGTTTCGCGCTTTTCCGTCACAAAACGAGATCCAATAACCATTTCATAGCCTTCGTTCATTTTTGCTTCTAAAACTGAGATATACTCAGGCAAATGTTGACCATCTGCGTCAAACTGCACTGCTTTTTTATAGCCTTGCTCATAAGCATATCTAAGTCCTGTTTGAAATGCGCCTGCCAATCCTAAATTGACCGGCAAATCCACAATATTATAACTGTTTGCATGGCAAATGGCTGATGTTCTATCTTTTGAACCGTCATTGATAATCACATAATCATACTGTGAATAATTCCTGATGATATTGTTGACAACATTCTCAATAGAGCCTTCTTCATTGTAGGCAGGTATAATAATCAATAAATCCGAAGATTTCACTTAATCTCATTCTCCTTCAAAATCATATAACCCCATTATACTATATCCACGCGGCATTTTCTACTATTTCCATAAAAGAATCAAGAAATTTACTATAAAGACAAACCAAAATCACTCATCATGCAAACGAGTGATTTTGTGCTAATGTCAAGAAAAGCTCTGCATAATTCTCTAAAAAGAGTTCCTCTGCACTATAAATTATCTGAGATTTGACGGATGAGAAGCCACTTTGAGACAGTTTTCCTTCCAAATCAGCAAGATGAAAGCCATGATGATTTACGTCTGTTTTAACAAAATCTGCAATAAAAAGCTGTCCGTCCTCTACAAGATGATTTCTAAACATTGCTAGAGTCTTCTCAACATTTGGCATATGATGAAGAACACGACTAACCACGATGATGTCAAATAATTGATTTAATGGGTTTGTCAACAAATCCTGCTGCAACAAATAAACATTATCAATGGCTTGCTTTTCCACTTTTAGGCGAGCTTGATCAAGCATTTTATCTGAAATATCAACAAGCGTGACTGACTTGGATTGAGCTGCCAATGGCAGAGTCACCAAGCCTGTACCACCGCCAAAATCCAAAATGCGCTTGTCAGAAAAATCTACTATTTGTTTTTCCACTTCCTGGCGAATGAGATCGGCAATAAATCTATTTTTGAGAGAATCGAATGATTCTGCCTTATGATTAAAATGATGTTCCATATTTTTAGTTTAACAGAAAGTAAATCATTCTTCCAGAAAAAATGCTTAACTGGTTTTCTACTTTTTTAGTAAGCTTACTTTCAAGTCATCACGCAAAAACCTCAGAACAGTGAATTCTGGTCAACTTCCACAAGGCTGATTAGGTACTTCTTACGAGTTTGACTAGGAAACAAAATTAACCTTACCTAGCAAGCATTATTCGCAACTTCAACGCAATGTTTTGAGCAATCAACTACTGTATTTCTATTTAAAAAGCGAGGCTGAGAAACTACTATCCCAGCCTCGTCTACTATTTGACATATTTTTTATTTAGTCATCAAATCCATTTGGGTGTTTGCTTTGCCAATGCCAAGCATCTTGACACATACGCGTAATATCAAATTGTGCTTCCCAACCAAGCTCTTCTTTTGCTTTTGTAGAGTCGGCATAGCAAGTTGCAATGTCACCAGGGCGGCGGTCAACAATCTTGTAAGGAATTGGTTTGCCGACTGCTTTTTCCATATTTTGGATAATTTCTAAAACAGAGTATCCTTTACCGGTACCAAGGTTATAGATATTTAGACCAGCAGTTCCTTCAATTTTTTGCAGAGCAGCCACATGTCCTTTTGCCAAATCCACCACGTGAATATAGTCACGAACACCGGTACCGTCAACTGTTGGATAGTCATTACCAAATACTTGCACTTCTTTTAATTTTCCAACAGCAACCTGCGTCACGTATGGCAAGAGATTATTTGGGATGCCATTTGGATTTTCACCCAAATCACCACTTTCATGAGCACCAATTGGATTAAAATACCGAAGCAAGACAACATTCCAGCTTGCATCAGCTTTGTAAACATCCGTCAGCATTTCTTCAATCATCAGTTTTGTACGTCCGTAAGGATTGGTGACTGACAGAGGAAAATCTTCTAAAATTGGAACGGTATGAGGATCGCCATAGACAGTTGCAGAAGAGCTGAAAATGATATTTTTGCAATTGACTTCTTCCATGACGCGTAGCAATGTCAACGTTCCTGTAATGTTATTTTCGTAATAAGTCAGCGGAATTTGTGTTGATTCACCGACTGCTTTCAACGCCGCAAAATGAATCACACCCGTTGGTTGTTCTGCTTTAAAGATTTCAAGTAAGGCTTTCTTATCACGAATGTCCACTTGATAAAATGGAATTTTTTGACCAACAATTCGTTCTACAACTTCTACACTTTTTTTGCTGCTGTTCACTAAATTATCAACAATAACAACTTCGTGTCCAGCATTGACTAACTCAATAACGGTATGCGTTCCGATAAATCCGGCTCCACCTGTTACTAAAATTTTATGTTTCATGATTCTCCTTTTAAGACAAAACTTCAATAGTTACTTTTTATTTTAATACTTTTTGAGTCTTGGCATAGTTGGCTTCGACAGCTTCCTTTTCAGCTTTCCACCAATCTTGGTGATCCGTGTACCATTTGATTGTTTCTTTCAATCCAGCCTCAAAGTTGGTAAATTCTGGTTTCCAACCTAGTTCATCACGCAACTTGCTAGCATCAATAGCATAGCGTAGGTCGTGACCCGCACGGTCTGTTACATGGTCGTAAGCGTCAGCTGGTTGTCCCATTTCTTTGAGAATGAGCTCTAGCACTTCTTTGTTATTCTTCTCACCATCTGCACCAATTAGGTAGGTTTCACCGATTTTCCCTTTTGTGAGAATGGTCCAAACCCCTGATGAATGGTCATTGGTATGAATCCAGTCACGAACATTCTTTCCTTCACCATAAAGTTTTGGACGAATGCCTGAAAGGATATTGGTAATTTGGCGCGGAATAAATTTTTCGATGTGTTGATATGGTCCATAGTTATTTGAACAATTAGAAATAGTTGCCTTGACACCGAAAGAGCGTACCCAAGCTTTGACAATCAAGTCAGAAGCTGCCTTGGTTGACGAATAAGGTGAACTTGGATTGTACTTCGTTTCTGGTGTGAATTTTTCACCCAGTCCTTCACCGTGACCTGGAAGATCTTCACGAAGAGGAAGGTCTCCGTAAACTTCGTCAGTCGACACATGGTGGAAACGAATGTCGTATTTACGAGCTGCTTCAAGAAGCGTATAAGTTCCAACAAAGTTCGTATCGATAAATGGACGAGGATTATTTAGCGAATTGTCATTATGGCTTTCTGCCGCATAGTGAACAATTGCATCCGCATTCTTAGCTACTTGATCAACAATTGCTGCATCTGCAATATCTCCAACGACTAACTCCACGCGATCACCTAGAATTTCTTCAATGTTAGCTCGGTTACCAGCATAAGTTAGCTTATCCAGAACCGTGATATGCACATCTGGAAAGTTATTATAGACATAATGGACAAAGTTAGAGCCGATGAATCCTGCTCCACCTGTCACTACAATATTTTTATATTCAGTCATGAAAAGATTTTCTCCTATTTTCTAAGGGTATTATAACATATCTTTGGTCAAAGGTTTAACATCCTTAAGCATTGGATGATTCTTATCTGCTTCAGATACTTCTGCTTGGTCAAGATTTTCCCATTCAATCCCAAGAGCAGTGTCAGCATAGTTGACAAAAGCATACTTAGGTTTCAATTCCAATGCCCAGTAATCATTGACCAAATAACTATAAGAAACCGTATCTGATAATACTTGGAAGCCATTTGCTACACCACGAGGCACAAAAATCCCTTTGCTGGCATCAATGACCGTTTGGTAGGTATTTCCGAATGTTTCCCCTTCACGCAAATCAACCCAAGAACCGAGAACTTTTCCGCCATCTGCGACAGAAATGTACTTGTCCCAAGGTTCTGCATGGAGTCCACGGAGCACATTTTTGCGGGAAAAGCTGACATTGTTTTGAAGCTTACCTTCTGCAAAAAAGCTTTCTGGAAAACCAAGGGGCACCATTTTTTCTTTTTGAAAGTTTTCCTTGAACCAGCCACGATTGTCTCCATGAACTGGAATATCAAATTCCAGCATGCCAGGAATGGCTTCAATCTTACGGGCTACTAATTTCTTTTCAAAAAATTGTTCAGACATGTTTTATTCTTCTCCAATCAAGCGCAATAAGTAATGACCGTATTCGTTCTTTTTAAGTGATTGTGCCAAATCATGCACTTGTTCTTTGGTAATATAACCCATACGGTAGGCAATTTCTTCTAAGTTTGCTACTTGCACATTTTGCATACGTTGGACGGTTTCGATGTATTGAGCAGCTTCTAACAAGCTTTCGTGTGTACCAGTATCCAACCAAGCAAAACCACGTCCCATAAGCTCAACAGACAAATCGCCGCGGTCTAAGTAAGCCTTATTGACATCAGTGATTTCCAGCTCTCCACGTGGACTAGGCTTGATATTTTTAGCAATTTCTACTACGTCATTGTCATAGAAATAAAGTCCTGTAACTGCGTAGTTAGAACGGGGCTGTTCTGGTTTTTCTTCGATAGAGATTGCATTCATATTTTCATCAAATTCAACCACACCGAAACGCTCTGGGTCTTTTACTTGATAACCAAAGACAGTCGCTCCGTTTTCCTTAGAAGCAGCTTTTTGCAGCATTTTACTAAGGCCTGGACCATGATAAATATTATCACCTAAAATCAAAGCCACATGGTCATCTCCGATAAAGTCAGCACCGATGATAAAGGCTTGGGCCAAACCATCTGGACTTGGTTGCTCAGCGTAAGAAAGTTTGATACCAAACTCCGAGCCATCACCCAACAAATCCTCAAAGCGAGGGAGATCTGTCGGTGTTGAGATAATCAAGATATCCTTGATACCAGCCAGCATGAGGGTTGATAGCGGATAATAAATCATGGGTTTATCATAAACCGGCATGAGTTGTTTAGATGCAGCTCTAGTCAAAGGATATAAACGTGTACCAGAACCACCTGCAAGGATAATACCTTTCATAATGAGTTTCCTCTCTTAAATGTATTCTCCTTATTTTACCATTTTTTAAAGCGGATGTCATCCTTCAAGAAAGAGAGCGCTTTCATTTAAAGTCTCTCATACTTAATGAAAATCCAAAACGAAACAAAAAATCAGCCAAAGTAGAACTGCTGTTATCTAAATAGGCTGATAAAATATACGATTGGTCTCAAAAAAGTATCTGCTATCCTAAAGCCACATCCAATACCATCATCAACACAAAGCCTACCATGAGACCTAAAGTCGCAACATCTGTATTGCCATTAGTTTGAGAGTCTGGTATCAGCTCCTCCACGACGACGAAAATCATAGCTCCTGCCGCAAAAGACAGGGCATAGGGTAGAATAGCCGTCATTGTCATAACCGCATAAGCACCAAGGACAGCTCCGATAGGCTCAACAATAGCCGACATTGAACCCCAGTAAAAAGCTTTAAGACGCGATTCCCCGTCTGTCCGTATAGGAATGGACAAGGCTGCACCTTCTGGCACATTTTGGAGACCAATTCCCAAAGCCAGACCTACTGCTCCGATAAAAACTTCCAGACTGGAATTGCTGGATAAGGCACCAAAAGCCACTCCTACTGCCAAGCCTTCTGGAAAATTGTGTATGGTAATAGCCAGAAAAAGCAGGGCCGTTTTGGACAGTTTATTCTGGCTGTGCTCCGGCAGGCTTTCTGCCTCAGATACATCCTTCTTGCTAAGGTGTAGGTGGGGTACTACCGCATCAATAAAGCGCAAGAAGAAACCACCCAACAGAAAACCAAGGGCGGCTGGCATCCAAGACCAGACTCCATAGTTACCTTTTGCATACTCAATTGAAGGCTGCAAGAGTGACCAAAATGAAGCTGCAATCATGACACCGGCTGCAAATCCCATCATAATATCCAGCAGCTTACGACTGACTGTTTTAAAGAAAAAGACAACCGCAGAGCCTACAATGGTACAGCCCCATGTAAAGAGTCCCGCCAAAAAAGCCTGTAGCACCACAGGCTGCTCCTGCAACCAGTTCATAACAACTTCATCTCCTCATTATCTTTCATCATACAATATCGTCTTGGTTTCTTTGATGCAATGGTTCTCTTCATTCCAATAGTGAATCCGCTCAAAGGAGCCTTTTCGCCAGTACAAAGGAAGCCTATCTCTGATGTCGTCCTGCATGTCGAGCTGGTCCAGTTCATCAATTGACCACCATTTGGGCTGACCTTCCCGTGATTCCGTTAGTAGTTCCCCGTCAAATTCCTCGCAGAGAAAATCATAATAGACATAACGCTCTGCTTTTGTTGGATTGGTAAAACCCGAAATACCTTTAAGTTGTAGATTCAAAGCCGTCAGCCCCGTTTCCTCTTTCAACTCACGAGCTGCTGCTTCAAAAAAAGATTCTGGGAACTCAACTTTTCCACCTGGCTGAATCCAACCTTTAAAATCATCATGCTGTCGATTGAGCAAGAGAACTTGATTCCCTTTTTTCACACAAACATTGACCCAATTTAAAATATTCTCTGTCATCTATTTCTCTTTCTTAATATATCTTTCAATGGGATAATCCGCTGGATTTAAACTACCACTTTTTCCCTGAACCATCTGAGCTAAATGATATCCGATGAGAGGACCTGTCGTCAAGCCAGAAGAACCTAAGCCACCGGCTGCAAGTACCTGCGGAAGATTTGGCACCTGACCAAAGAAAGGAGAAAAGTCACTAGTATAGGCTCGAATTCCGACCCGTTCGCTCACCACTTTTGCCTGAGATAAGCTAGGAAAATAGTAAAGTGCCTCCTGCTCCATTTCATCCAGCATAGCCTGATTTACTTTGAGGTCATAGCCCATTTCATTTTCGTGAGTAGCGCCCATACTGATTTTGCCATTTTGAAAAGGAATAATATCTAGCTCTCCCTCTGGCATGACAACTGGATAATCATCTGTCACCAGAGCAGTCTGATAATCTCGCAGCTGACCCTTTTGTGGGCGAATATCCACCTGATAACCTAATGGTTTCAGAAGCTCAGGCAACCAAGCTCCTATTGCCAATATAACTTGGTCAAAACAAGAACGATTAACCCAGAAAGCCCCATCTCGAATGTCCAAACTTACTTTCTTTTGAATTACTTCTGCACCGCTAGCCGCAAGCAAAGCCTGAGTCAATAATGAGCCTTCCACGCGTGCTCCTCCAGAAGCATAGAGTAGCCGGTCAAAACCTTTAAGATCTGGAAAGTACTCTGCTGCTTCCGCCCGTGAAAGCAGCCGCAAGTCTCCAATGAGCGGTGACTCTTTTCGCCGTTGGTCTGCCAAGTCATAGAGTGCCTCCAAGCTCTCCTCTTTTTTCTTCAGCAAAAAGACGCCGGTCTGTTGGTAAAACTCCGTTGCAAAACCGTCCTTCTGTAAATCAACTATCAAATCCAGATAAAAATCTGCTCCCAGTCGCGCCATGCGATACCATTCTTTATTGCGCCGCTTAGAAAACCACGGACTAATAATACCAGCCGCTGCCTTGGTTGCCTGACCTTGACCATAGTCAAAAACTGTCACCTGATAAGCAGGATTTTTCGATAGATAATAGGCAGCAGTTGATCCGACAATCCCTGCTCCAATAATCGCTACTTTTTTCATACAATTTCCTACTTAGATATGTTTAAAAGGATTTGTAGAAACCTGACTGGCTAAAAATTCGACTTCCCAACTCTCTTCTACTTTCCAGTCTTGAAATTTTTCAACTAATTTTTCTACAAAGAGCACTTCTATATGGTGACCCGGATCCAAAGCTAGAAGCCCCTCGCTCAGCATATCCTGCGCTGTATGGTAGTAAATATCACCTGTAATATAAAGCTGAGCGCCCTGTGCTAAAGCCTCCTTGTAAAAGGACTGACCACTGCCACCACAGATTGCTACTTTCTCAATCATTCGATCCAGATCCACAGCCGAATAAGTCACCAAACGCAAACTATCCAGACCAAAAGTTTCCTTAACCTTGCCTGCAAAGTCTCCAAAAGTCTGAGGTGCAATCTTGCCAATACGACCAATGCCGTGTTCAGGAACCGTTTCGCTAAGATAATCCGTATCAGTGATTTCTAGTAGATCACAGAACCAGTCATTGAGACCGTCATCCACAATATCAATATTGGTATGGCTGACATAGACTGCAATATCGTGCTTAATCAGATCGATGTAAATCTGATTCTGAGGTCGGTCTACCACTAAATCCTTAATAGGCCGAAAGATCGGTGCGTGCTTAACCAAAATCAAATCTACATCTTTTTCAATCGCCTCTGCAACTGTCTGCTCGCGAATATCCAAAGCTACCAGTACTCGCTTAACTTCTTTATTCAGAGTTCCAATTTGCAGTCCACAGACATCTCCCGTCATGGACAGCTCCTTAGGACAGTATGCTTCATAACGGTTAATAAATTCACTTGCTAGCATGCAGTACCTCCTTGATTTGCTTGATTCTTTGGGACATAGCAGAGCGTTCCGTTAGATTTTTCTCAGGGATTTTAGCCAAAGCTTTTTCCAGCTTGTCTACTTCTCGCTGCCATTTATCTAGAAAAACAGCTGATTGCTCTCTCATTAGATAAGGTCCGAAGCGTTCTTGTTCAGCATTCAATACTTGATGCCCCTGTTCAGCTATCATTATCTCGTAAAATTTCCCATTTTCTTCCACAATAGCTTCTTCTATAATTTGAAAATTATGACTACACAACCACCTGCGAAGTTCATCTTCCCGATTGTTGGGCTGAAGAATCAGGCGCTTAACAGATGCCAATTTTGCACTGCCATTGTCTAAAATATCTGCTATCAATCCTCCTCCCATTCCTGCAATAACGATAACATCAATCTGATCTTCTGCATCAAAAGCTGACAAACCATTTGCCAAACGAACATCAATTTTATCGGACATCTGATTATCTGCTACATTCGTCACCGCAGACTGATAAGGTCCCTCAACAACTTCACCAGCAATGGCTGAGGAAATTCTCCCCTGCTGAATTAGATAAATCGGTAAATAAGCGTGGTCACTTCCTACATCCAAGATTTTGGCATCCTGTGGTACAAAACCAGCTACTTTTCTCAAACGTTTTGAGATATTCTTTACTTGCATGATAACTCATTTCTAAAATAATCGTTTCACTTAGTATATCATTTTTAAGGAACTAAAAAAAGAGTCTATTCCAAGGGAACAAACTCCGACATCTTAATCTCGCCACAAATCCATAGCCTTCAAAAAATCATCTGAGACAGTGATATTTTGCGGATTTGCCGCTTCACGTTCTTCTCGCTTCGCTTCTACCTGTGCTACTGTTGTAATGCCTTCACGGCGCCAATTCCGTAAAATAGCTTGGATGTATCTCCAGTTTGCCTTTCCATTAAAAACAGCTTCACGAAGAGCAGCAGTAACAAGTTCAGGATTGATCTTGTCATCTTGAATCGTTTTTGTTAAATCTTCAATTTCAAACGGTGTCAAGAGGCGACCTAATTCTTGCTGAAAAGTTTCGACCAAGTCTTTTAAAACATTTTGAGAAATAGTTTGCGCAACGCTTGAGCGACTTTCTACAATTTCATCTAATCGTTCAAGCGCTGGTAGCGCATCAAAAACTGCCTCAATTTCACCATTGAGGGCAATCGTTTTATACTGCAACAATCCTTTTTCTGTCAAATTTGACATAGAGCGATTGACCTCTGCAACGGATTTCCCGATACTTTCTGCAATCTGAACAGGAGAAATCTCTTCTAGCGACGTTGTATTTTGCAAATAAAAAAATTGCCAGACCAAAAAGTCATCACTATTATCAAATATTTCATGAAAATGGAAAAAAAGCTCAGTTGGCAATACTAAATTGCCCGTCTTATACGCTGATAAATAAGTCATAACACCTCTTATAAATGAGCAAACAAGGAAGCGTCATTTGCTGCATTTGCCCAGTCAAATGGCGTTTCTTGATAAACAGCATAATTAATCCAATTGTTGAAAAACAGCGCCGCAGCCAGATTCCATCGTAAACAGGGGACTGAAGTAACATCATCATTTTTGAAATAATTTTCTGGAATATGCGGATTCAGCCCTTCGTCTACATCACGCAAATATTCTTTTACCAAGGTCTCGCGATCATATTCTAAATGTCCAAAACTATATACTTCGCGAAGATCACGACTTGCCGCAACGGAGACACCAACCTCTTCTCCACAAGCTAAAATTTCCAAATTACTCTTGTTTAAAATATCCTCTTTGCGAACTTCTGTATAACGCGAATGAGGAGCTGCGTATTCATCATCAAAACCACGAAACAGCAAATTTGGTTTTTCTGGTGTGGATTGACTATAAATACCGGACAACTTGCGCTTCATCTGGTGTTTGGCAATGCCATAACGAGCATAAAGAGCTGCTTGCGCTCCCCAACAAATATGCAAGGTAGAGTAAACATGCGATTTGGACCAGTCAATAACTTGTCGAAATTCTTCCCAATAATCTACTGCTTCAAAGGGCAAATGCTCGACTGGCGCTCCAGTGACAATCAAACCGTCAAAATAACGACCTTTGATCTCATCAAAAGTCTTATAAAAGGTCTCCATATAGTCCGCACGTGTCGTTTTGAAGGTATGAGAAGTCATATAAAGAAATTCAATCCGAAGTTGCAATGGCGTATTTGCTAAATGACGCAACAACTGCGTTTCTGTTACTGTTTTTTGCGGCATTAAATTCAAAATCAAGATATTCAGAGGACGAATATCTTGGTGTTCTGCACGCTCATCATCCATGACAAAGATATTCTCAGATCTTAAAATGTCAACAGCTGGTAATTTCTTATCAATTTTAATAGGCATGAAAATATCTCCTTTTACGTTCTGCTTTTATTATACTGAAAGGAGATATAGTTTTCAATTATACTTTTTCTACAACAAGATATAGCTTTTAGTTATACCTTAATAATGCATGAGAACTTTGTAATCGTAGTTACCAATAGCTTCGCGTCCCTTCAATTCATCCAATTCAATAAGGAAAGCGCAACCTGCAACGATACCACCTAAACGTTCAACCATTTCAATTGTTGCTTTAACCGTTCCTCCTGTTGCAAGAAGGTCATCAACAATCAGTACGCGTTGTCCAGGCTTGATAGAGTCTGCGTGCATTGTTAAGGTATCTACACCATACTCTTTTTCATAACTAGCTGAGATAACCTCACGAGGCAATTTCCCAGGCTTACGTACTGGAGCAAAACCAACTCCAAGCTCATAAGCTACCGGACATCCAACAATAAATCCACGCGCTTCTGGACCGACAATCATGTCAATTTTCTTGTCCGTAGCATATTGGACAATTTCACGAATAGCATAGCTGTAGGCATTTCCATCTGCCATCAATGGGCTAATGTCACGAAATAAAATCCCTTCTTGCGGGTAATTTTCAATGGTTGCAATATAATCTTTTAAATCCATAACTGTCTTTCTATCAAAAAGTTTTTACTCTCTATTATATCATGTTTTTTAAGAAATGGGGCAGAAAACATACTTGCTTTCAAAAATAGTCACAGCACAGTCATTCTCGTTTTTTGCTATTTTAAAATAATACTTGCAACAATTGGACTGACAATCACATACATAATCCCTGTCACGCCAATAGCTAGACCAGCCATAGCACCTGCAACTTGTCCGTATTTAAAGGCAGTCCCTGTCCCAACAGCATGTCCCGTTCCTCCAAGAGCTAAGCCTACTGCAACAGGATCTTTGATTTTTAAAATCCTTAAAACAGTCGGTCCTATCACACTTGTCAAAATTCCCGTTGCTACTACGACCACCAACGTCACCGTCGTCAGCCCTTGCATTTTATCTGTAATTCCAACCGCCATAGCTGTTGTTACTGATTTGGGAAAGAGTGAAATTGCTAAGAAAAAATCCATTCCAAAAACCTTGGCGACCAAGGCCGTAAAACTAGTATTCACTACCACCGCTATAAAAGTACCAATCAAAATGCTTCTGGCATGGTGTTTCATGAGATGAAATGTTTTATACAAAGGAATTCCCAGTGCAACCGTTGACGGCACAATGAGATTATTCAAATACGCCCCGCCTACGTAGTAATTTTTGTAAGAAATTCCTGTCAATTTTAAAAATACAATGACAAATATGGTGGCTAGAAGTAAAGGTGTTGTCAAAGGATGCGGAAATCTGCGAAAAATCAACATTCCTACCAGATAAGCAAAGATTGATAAAGCCAAACCAAATAAAGGATTGCCCCACAAATTAGACATTTCTTGTTTCTCCTTCTCCGTAATCTCCTTCAAAGCGATTTTTGATAAAATGAACAACCACGGCAATGACAACCACATTGATCACAATCGCCCCAACAATAATCAAAACAATCGGCAACAAATAAGGCGCAATGACATGAAATTTATCCATAATTCCAACCGCTGGCGGCAAAAATAAAATGGTCATATTGGCTAATAAAAAATTTCCCACCATACTCACATGCCGCAATCTGAAAATTTTAAATTGCAAAGCCAAAAAAAGAAGAATGAGGCCAATAATGCTTCCTGGAATAGGCAAATGAAAAAGATAGGAAATCCCTTCTCCTATCAAAGAAATCGAAAAAATAATCATCAATTGTACGTATAATTTCACAAGAAACCTCCAAACTTTCTAGTAACAGTCTACTACTTTTCAGAAAAATTTCAATATTTTTCAAAAAAATAAATGAGTGAATCCGTTCTCTTCACTCATTTTATCTTCTAGTAAGAAAAAAACGCCACTAACGAGCGTTTTGTAACAAAACGGAAGACATGGGATTCGAACCCACGCACGCTTTCACACGCCTACTGCGTTTCCAACACAGCCTCTTAAGCCTCTTGAGTAATCTTCCATATTTAACAATGGAGCCGGTGGGAATTGAACCCACGTCCAAACACCTGCCAACACATTTGTCTACAACCATAGGTTATGTATTGGATTTAACTTCGCTTTGACACATAACTCAAGCCCAAGCCAAGCGAGTCTATCAGTCTCTTATCAAGCCCCTAGACAAGGCTTAATCGTATCTCGCTATTATTAAGACCGGTCATCGAACACGAGCAATCCGAATCTGGTCACGCTGGCTGTTTTTTAGGCAGCTAAAGCGTAAGAATTATTATTTTTTGCAGTTATATTTAACTGGCGCTTTACATCCGCTCGATGAGTCGCAAAATGTGCCTCATAATGCCTGTCGAATCCGTAACGACCCCAAGACATAAAAGTATTATACCATATTTTTTAATAATATTTCAATTTTTAAGTCTATTCTTTTTGAATCTATTATTTTTTACAGGAACTTTTATGCTATACTAAAAAGGAATCTGTTTGAAAGGATTGTTATCACATTATGGTATTGCATCTTATTTGGCTTCTTCCTGCTCTTCTTTTTCTTGTCTTGTTTTATATAGAGCCAAGGCGACTTTTCAATGCTTATCTGCTTAGTATCGTTTTAATTTTATTTGCCGCTATTGTTTCTGGTTTGTTTGTGATTCATATGGAACAACTTGTCAATAGAAATCTGGCAATGCTTTCTTTGCTCATTTTAGCACTTTTCATTCCCTTGAGTGTTATAATTTCAACCATTTATCTCATTTTTAATGGCAGACAGATGATGACCTTTGAAGGCAGGCGTTTAGCAAACCTCCTCTCCCTCTTTTATGGACTCGCTATTGCTCTTTCCCTAGCGTTTACTTTTTTCTTTCCCCATTTTATTGTTCTTCGTAAAATGCTTTCCCTCACAAATGGACTTCTAATTTATGGTAGCTATCTTTATGTGACCTATATCCTTTACGGTTTTGTTTATAATGTATTGCCCGTCATAAAACATCCAGACTACATCATCATCTTAGGATCTGGTTTGATAGGAGACAAGGTTCCACCTCTTCTCGCTCAACGGCTCGAAAAAGGAAAAATGATGTATGAAAAATTTAATAACAGTCCTAAAATTGTCGTGTCTGGCGGGCAGGGCACTGACGAAACATCAACCGAAGCAGATGCCATGGCACATTATTTAATGGAATCTGGTATTTCAGAGGAAGATATTATCATTGAACGGCAGTCAACAACTACCTTAGAAAATTTGCGTTTTAGTAAAGCAATTTTGGATGAGAAAAGTGAGAAAAACTACCGCTGCTTGGTCGTCACCAACTCTTTCCACTCCTTGCGAGCAGGTATTTACATGCGAAAGCTCGGCATAAAGGGACGAAGTATCGGCTCTAGAACAGCACTTTATTTTCTCCCGTCGGCTTGGATACGTGAAACGCTTGGACTAATCATGCTTTATTGGAAATGGCATGCCGTTTTTCTTGGATTGTATTTCATTGTTTGGCTTACTAACCTCTTTCGATAAGGCGTAATTTTACTTAACAGAATGAACGATTCGGAGCAAACGATTGAAGCTGTCGACCAGGACGACGAAGTGAACTAAAACTCATTCGCCTCGTCCGCTCGGCTGACACTATAAACCAAAACTCATTCACTTCGTCCGCCCAGCTGACACAATAAACCAAAACTAGTTCACTTCGTCCGCCGGGCTGACAGTATAAATCAAAACTAATCCACCCCATCCGCCCGGCTGACACTATAAACCAAAACTCATTCACTTCGTCCGCCCGGCTGACACTATAAATCAAAACTAGTTCACTTCGTCCGCTGGGCGGACGGAAGAAATGTCATGCAGTTTTGAAGATTTAGCAAAAAATAGTTGTGAGACAGAGCAATTGCATTTTAGCTTTATGTCACCAAAGATAAAAAAAAAACACGAACTCGTCCAGATTAGCTAGCAACTAGTCAAAGACAGAGTTCGTGTTTTTATTGTTTAATTGGAGTTTTCTTTTGCTCCTTTATTCGTTAGGCTTCTTTCTTAGCAAACTGACTTGTATATAAGTCGTAATAGAAACCTTTATCCGCTAAAAGCGATTCGTGAGTTCCTTGCTCAATGATTTGTCCGTCTTTGAGAACCAAAATCTTGTCCGCCTCTTGAATCGTCGATAAGCGGTGAGCAATGACAAAGCTTGTTCGTCCTTGCATGAGGTTCTTCATCGCTTTTTGAATCAAGAGCTCTAGGCGTGTATCAACGGACGAGGTTGCTTCATCCAAAATCAAGATTTTTGGATCGGCTAATAATGCTCGCGCAATGGTCAGCAATTGTTTTTGTCCTAGCGAAATATTGCTGGATTCCTGATTCATTTCCATATTATAGCCACCTGGAAGCGTCCGAATGAAATGATCGACATTAGCCGCTTTAGCAGCTTCCACAATCTCTTCATCTGTCGCATTCAGATTTCCAAAGCGCAAGTTTTCCTTGACTGTTCCTTCATAAAGCCAAGCGTCTTGCAAGACCATACCAAATTGTTTGCGGTATTCTTGGCGAGACAAATTGCGAATATCATGGCCGTCAACAGAAATTGAACCGGCAGTTACATCGTAAAAACGCATCAGTAGATTGATGAGGGTAGTCTTTCCAGCACCAGTCGGACCGACAATTGCCACCATTTCGCCCGGCTTAACCTCTAAGTTGAAGTCTCGAATGAGTGGTTTGTTTTCCACGTATTGAAAATCAACATGCTTGAAGCTGACCTGTCCTGTCAAATCATGCTCCAGCCGCTCTTTCGCATCTGTTACTTCGTCTGGTTCATCTAAGACTTGGAAAATACGATCCAGCGAAGACTTAGCACTTTGTAATTGCCCAGCTAACTGCGTTAAATTTTGAATTGGTTGGTTTACTTGCCACACGTATTGTACAAATGCTTGCATGTTCCCAATCGTTAATTGTCCAGAAATGACTTGCAGACCACCAACAACTGCTACAAGCAGATAAGTCAAATCTGAAACGGCGTTCAAAATTGGCATCATCAAACCAGAAATAAAGCTAGCTTTGAAGCCAACTTCTTGGAGATTTTGCGTGATTTCGCGAAAATCTTCTGAAGATGTTTCTTCACGACCATAAAGTTTCAGCACATTAAAACCAGTTAGATTTTCTTGAACAAATCCATTCATGACACCTAGCGTATCTGCTTGCTTTTTAAAATACGGTTGTGATTTTTTCAAAATAAAAGTCGCCCCAAAATAGGTCAATGGAATGCTGACAATGACAATCAGAGCTAATTGAAAATTGAGATATAACATCATACAAATAACTAAAGTGAGCGTCAGAACACCATTAATCACTTGCAGAAAAGATTGCTGAAGCGCATTAGAAACAGTTTCTACGTCGCTGGTAAAACGTCCTAGCAAATCTCCAAATTGATGTTTATCAAAATAAGAAACCGGAATTTGATTGATTTTATGACTGAGTTCATTGCGCATATCGCGTACCGTATTTTGCACCGCATTGGTCATAAAATAATTCGAATAGTAAGCCCCAATTTCATAGAACAAACCACGCAAAAGGTAAAGTGCCATTACCCAAAAGACATATGTTGTATTTATACTGGCGCCTTCGACTCCTTTTGCTATGTCCAGCACATTTCGTGTCAATTCTGTAATAGCAAGACCAAGTACAAAAGGCTCTAGCACGCTCATCACAATACTCATCACCTTCAAAAAGATAGCAAGGATTACTGAGAGTTTATAAACTTTTAAGTAACTCCACAAGCGCATAAAACTATGTTGTTTCATCTTTCCCTCCTATTCTTCTGTTAGTGACTGACTATTAAGCTGAGAATTGGCAATTTCACGATAGATGTCATTGATTTGCATCAATTCTTCATGCGTTCCACGACCGACGATTTCTCCCTTATCCAGGACAATAATCTGGTCAGCGTCCATAATGGTGCCCACACGTTGTGCTACAATCAGCACTGTCGCATTTTGCGTGACTTCCTTAAGCCTGCTTCGAAGAATAGCGTCCGTCTTATAGTCCAAAGCGGAAAACGAATCATCAAAAATATAAATATCTGGCTCTTTTACGACTGCCCGAGCAATGGAGAGACGTTGCTTTTGACCACCAGAGAGATTGCTCCCTCCTTCTGCCAAATGCGTTTCAAAACGCTCTTCCTTGCTTTCGATAAAGTCTCTCGCTTGTGCTACATCTGCTGCTTGCACCAATTCCTCACGACTAGCGTTTCCTTTCCCATAGCGGAGGTTTTCTGCGATTGTGCCGGTAAAGAGCAGAGCTTTTTGTGGAATGAAACCTATCTTCTGCCGAAGCGCTTTTAGGTTATAAGAACGCACGTCCACTCCGTCCACTAAAATTTTTCCTAAAGTTACATCATAGAAGCGTGGAATTAACTGCACCAGAGATGATTTCCCTGAACCTGTTGAACCAATAAAGGCAATTGTTTCACCAGGTTTTGCTTTGAAGGAAATATTATGCAAGACTGGACTCTCTGTTTCACCAGGATATGCAAAGGTAACATTGTCAAACTCTAAATAACCATGACTGTCTGTCTCTGTAATACCATTCTCGTTTGGATTGATTGAGATTGGCATTTCCATTACTTCTTTCAAGCGTTCACTTGAAACAGCTGTACGAGGATACATGGTAAACAAGCTAGATAGCAACAAGAAAGACAGCAAAGCATGGAAACTGTATTCGATAAAAGCAACCAAATCCCCAATTTGCAAGTCTCCTGTACCAAGTGGTTTTAAAGCAAACCAGACAATAGCAACAATCATTGCAATGATGATTTGAACAAAGAGCGGTTCTGTCAAACCAGTTAATTTAAATAAGCGATTGGAATTATCCGCATAAATTTCATTTTGTGAAGCAAAGCGCTCTTCTTGAAATTCTTCTCGTGCAAAAGCCCGAATGACACGTAGACCCGTTAAATTCTCACGTGCGTATTGATTGATTTTATCTAAAGTTTTTTGTTGCTTTTCTGATAGAGGACGTGTTTTTGTCGCCACATACCAAACGACAATGCCAAGAAAAGGAACGGAAATTGCGACAATCCAAGCTAAGGAAGGACTAGTGAAAAAAATCATCATCACACTAGACATCATCATCATTGGTGTGATGACACCCATTTTTAGGGATTGTTCTGCGAACTGCATCAAAACAAAAGCATCACTGGTAATCCGTGTCACCAAAGACGAAACGCCGATTTGCTCATATTCATGATGCGAATACTCTTGCAATTTATCATACACATCATTGCGCATGTCCCGTACCATGCTCGTCGTTAATTTCCCAGCAGCATAGGCAAGGACAATCCGTCCAAAGACTCCTAGCAAAATGACAATGAGCATCACAATCGCCCAATAATACAAACGATTGCTATCTCCTCGATTAATCCCTTCATCAATCATTCGTGCCAAAACAGTCGGCAAACCGAGATTTACCACAACAAAGAAGATAGCACCAAAGAAATCCAACATCAACCATTTGGGATATTTTTTCAAATAAGACCAAATATACTTCATATTTCTCCTTTCTCCTCATAAAATAAATCCACAATAAAAAAGCACCAACGTACTTTTTAGACAAAATGGGAGTGGGACAGAACTTATCTTGAAAAATTTAAGTTCGTAGTCCCACCCCCGCAAGGGTGATTAGGTGCTCTTTCAAGCTTGAAAAGCGAATAAAGAGTCCAATCACCTACTGCGTCATTCGCTTATCACTAAATTAGATAGAGACTGAGATACTTTTTGTCCGACCTCATGTAAAAATAGTATAACAAAAAGATGATATAAATGCAACGTTAGCAATAATCTAGTTGGTAACGGTCACTTCTCCTGTCTGATAATTTAATCGAATTCCTGTCTGTACGTTGGGGACAAAGACATTTATTTCCAGATTGTCGTCATTAGATTTGCCTTCAATATGCGAACCAACCGGCACCAAATCCTGTTCATTGGCATAAATCAAAGTCACCCGATACCGAACTCGTTTATTTTTGTCTAGTGCCTTACGTATCTTTGTTTCATAAAAATTTTGACCCGTAGAATAACTAGTATTGGCTTGATTAGCCCAAGCTGTTTGCACAGCGATGTTTTTCGGGTTGCTGGTCGAAGCATCAAAGCCTTTCAAGTTGCCAATCAAAGCATAACCCAACAAATGCCCACGGTCAACCGCATGATTGTATTCACCTGATAAATGCTTCACCTGATGCCAACCAGCAGGTGTCCAAGTCGTGGATCCATTTCCTGTCTCCTCACGATTCTTATACTGACGAGTGGCTTTGGATAAAAGAGCATTGGCCACAGTCGGAACAGTCTGACCTCGAACAAGCTTGGTCTTATTATCCGCGTAAGGAACGCTTGCTACTTTGGCATCCAATGTTGTTTGATTTTCGTTGATTGTGAAAGCTCCCGCTCCATTCCATTCGATCTTTCCTTTGAGCTGCCGTTTAACGGATTCTGTCAAAACACTCTGTGCTAATTCTTGACTGGGTGCTGCATGATTCGTCCGAATGCTTCGATTAATAGCAGTGCTGTCAGAAGGCTTCGTACTACTATGATGATTGCTAAAAGAATAACCTCCTAGCACAAGAACCAGTGCTATAACCAGACCAGCTACACTTTGTGTTACTTTCTGGTTGGATTTCTTTCTCGCCATTTCTCCTCCCTTTTAAATAAATAGGAGGGGGTGGGACTACAAAGTCTATTGCTACGAAATCATGACTTTTGTCTCACTCCCTCAAAGTTATTAACTTCTAAAAACTGATCCGCTCAATAACTAGAAGTCACGCAACTATTGCGTGTAATCGAACATTATTTGAATGAGAGGTCAACTTTCATTTTGACCTCTTCTTGCTATTAAGATTATTGTCCTGTGAATTTGCTAATAATCTCCTGCCACTTATCTGGCGATAAAATAGCCCATGGATTTTTTCCACCGTAGCCAACAACTAAGCCAAGTGCAAACAAAATCAAACCAAGCAACAAGACTGCTAGAACAATTCCAACTTGTTTTCCAACGTATTTCAAATCATTATTCATCGTCTTCTTCCTTCACTCGCTTAATAGAAGCACCTAAGTTAGACAACTTTTTATGGAACTGGTAATAGCCTCTGTCCAAGTGAGTTAGCTGTCCTACTTTTGTTTCACCTTCTGCAACCAAGCCCGTCAAAATCAGCGCTGCACTCGCACGCAAGTCTGTTGACATCACCTCTGCTCCCTGCAAGGCTTGACCACCAACGATACGAGCTGTGTCCCGCATAATTTCTGAGTGCAAGCCCATCCGACGCATTTCTTCCAGATGTTGGAAACGATTCTCAAAAACAGTCTCAATCATAGTAGACTCACCCTTGGCAACCGTCATCAAGGCTGTAAATTGCGCCTGCATATCTGTTGGGAAACCTGGATGAGGAAGAGTTTTTACATTGACAGCTTTTAGTTTAGACAAATCGGAACGAATCCGAATCCCTTTGTCCTCTTCGGTAACAGACACACCCATTTCCATCAATTTCGCGATGAGCGGACGATTATGCTCCCAGATAGCATCTTGCACAAGAACATTGCCACCTGTCATAGCAGCTGCTACCATAAAAGTTCCAGCTTCAATACGATCTTGCACCACGCTATGACTTGCCCCAGACAATTCCTTAACCCCAGTAATGGTTAATGTTTCCGTACCTGCTCCACGGACTTTAGCACCCATTTTGTTTAGCAAAACAGCTAGATCCACAATTTCAGGCTCCCGAGCTGCATTTTCAATAACAGTCACACCATCCGCTAACGTTGCTGCCATCATAATGTTTTGTGTTGCCCCTACACTTGGAAAGTCCATATAGATATGAGCTCCATGCAATCGATCAGCTTTTGCTTCGATAAATCCAGCCGTCTGCTTAATTTCTGCTCCCATTACCTCTAAACCTTTCAAATGAAGGTCAATAGGACGGCTTCCAATCGTACAGCCACCCGGCATGGAAACTTTTGCGTGACCATTACGCACCAAAATAGGTCCTAATACAACAATTGAAGCACGCATTTTACTGACATATTTATAAGGCGCTTCTTCACTCAATGGCTGTGTAGCATCCACCGTAATTCTGTTTTCTTCTTGCTCAAAGGTCACTTTTGTATTCAACCCACGGACTACATTGTTCATTGTAAACACATCGGATAGCACAGGAACATTTGTAAGAGTTGTTTTTCCTGTTTTTGCTAAAATAGTGGCTGCAAGCAATGGCAAAACAGCATTTTTAGCACCTTCAATTTTAACCGAACCAACTAATGGATTTGAACCACCTTGTATAATAATTTTATCCATATTTTCTCCAAAACACTTATTTTATTACTTTTCTCATCTTATAAATTGCTATTAAATACATCACGCCCCAATGTATAGAGACTGAGGAAGAAAGAGCTGAGCAAAAAGCCTAATGCAATACTAAGCAGTAAAATTAAAAATCGAATTTTAAAAGCATTGTCAGCATTCACTTTCAATAGTTTTTCCCAATTCACAACAGTAGAAAGTAAGTGAAATGAAAGAAAAATAAAAATCATGTGGCTACTAAGCGTAAAAATTAACTGAATCATATCCCCATTATACCAAAAAAATAGATGAGAGCAAACTATCAGACACAAATCAGGTACTGATAACAAAAAAGCCATTATAAAAAAGGCCAATTGGCCTTTTTTATAATCTTGTTCCAACGTTAATTCGGTTAATGGCGCGCTGAAGAGCGATTCTGGCACGACGTTCTTGGTCAATCAAATGCTTTTCATGTGCTTCTTCAATAGCACGTTCAGCACGTAATTTTGCTCTTTCAGCACGACTGATGTCAATATCACGAGCACGTTCAGCAGAGTCTGCAACAATGGTGATTACATTATCAGCCACTTCGACAATTCCACCATTCACAGCAATCCAATTGACATGATCTTCATCATCAATCCGCTTCACTTTGACCTCATCGACAGCCAAAACAGCAATCATATTTTCATGATGCGGTAAAATCCCCATTTCTCCATCAAGAGTTTTAACGGAAACAAACGTTGCATGGTGGTCAAAAACTAGACCATCAGGTGTCACGATTTGTACTGTCATTTGAGCCATAGGTCACCTCTTAAAATCCCATTTTTTCAGCTTTAGCAACGACATCTTCGATAGAACCAACACCACGGAAGGCATCTTCAGGAAGATGATCATATTTTCCTTCAAGGATTTCCTTAAAGCCACGAACTGTATCAGCAACTGGTACATAAGAACCTGGTTGCCCAGTAAATTGTTCAGCAACATTAAAGTTTTGTGACAAGAAGAATTGAATCCGACGCGCACGCGCGACCAAAGTCTTTTCTTCGTCTGACAATTCATCCATACCAAGGATTGCAATAATATCTTGCAATTCATGGTAACGTTGAAGGACGCGTTTCACTTCTGCTGCTACAGCATAGTGCTCTTCTCCGACAATTTCAGGAGCAAGGGCACGGGAGCTAGAAGCAAGTGGGTCAACTGCTGGGTAAATCCCTAATTGCACCAATTTCCGTTCCAAGTTGGTTGTAGAATCCAAGTGAGCAAACGCTGTAGCTGGCGCAGGGTCAGTGTAGTCGTCGGCTGGCACATAGATAGCTTGGATAGAGGTTACAGAACCTTTCTTGGTTGACGTAATCCGTTCTTGCAATTGTCCCATTTCTGTCGCAAGTGTTGGTTGGTAACCAACGGCTGAAGGCATGCGTCCAAGAAGGGCAGATACTTCAGAACCTGCTTGCGTGAAACGGAAGATATTGTCAATGAATAACAACACATCTTGACCTTCGACATCACGGAAATATTCGGCAATGGTCAAACCAGTCAAAGCCACACGCATACGTGCTCCAGGTGGTTCATTCATTTGACCGAAGACCATGGCTGTTTTTTCAATAACGCCAGATTCTTTCATTTCCCAGTAAAGGTCGTTCCCTTCACGTGTTCGTTCTCCAACACCAGTAAAGACAGAAATTCCACCGTGTTCTTGGGCAATGTTGTGAATCAATTCTTGAATCAAGACTGTCTTTCCAACTCCGGCACCACCGAAAAGCCCGACTTTCCCACCTTTTAGATAAGGTGCAAGGAGGTCAATAACCTTGATTCCTGTTTCTAAGATTTCTGATGAAGTAGACAACTCATCAAAAGTTGGAGCTTTTTTGTGGATTGGTTGACGTTCTGCATCTTCACCAAAAGGAGCTTCCAAGTCAATGGTATCTCCTAAAACGTTAAAGACGCGACCGAGTGTTTCTTTCCCAACGGGGACAGAAATTGGACGACCAGTATCTAGGACTTCCATGCCACGAGTCAACCCGTCAGTTGATTCCATAGCAATGGTCCGAACCACTCCGTCACCAAGCTCAAGAGCTACTTCAAGGACGATTTTCGATTTATTTTCGTCATTTTTATAGACTACAAGTGCATTATTTATCTCAGGTAATTTATCACCAGCTGCAAACGCAACATCAACGACTGGTCCAATAACCTGAGCAATTTTGCCTGAGCTCATTCTTTTCTCCTCTTTATATTTATTTTCTGTGACACTATTCCAGTGC
>ERZ773070.99-NODE-99-length-66401-cov-9.815799_pt1 | contig 66401 bp, 43 predicted proteins | sample MGYA00580618_ERZ773070 | MGnify/ENA primary metagenome ERZ773070 (study PRJEB29015, sample SAMEA2738023) | human oral metagenome | biome: human oral; feature: human-associated habitat; material: dental | place: China | collected 2019 ...
GTACGCGGTAGCCGATGTTTACATGGACTTTACCTGCATCGTCGATCCAAGGTACTCGGAAGGTGATGATACGATCTGGCTCTACAAGGCGCTCAATGATGCCAGCCTTTTCGAACTCGGGGTGCTGGTTGTAGACCTCTTCGACAGAGAGGAGGACTTCCTTCACGGCCTGGAGGAATTCCTTTTCTCCAGGGTGCTTCGCTTCAAGGGAAGCGAGAATCTCAGCGGATTTCATAACTCGTTCTTCTTATAGTTTTGCGTGTACGGCTCATGGTGAGCCTTTATTTGAGAGCAAATATATAGAATGATTTCTCTCTACGCAATACACTATACCTTCCTATATTTTCTTAGGAAAGAAGCGCATTTAGCGCTTGTTCAAAAAGCGAGTCGGATAAAGTGATATCAGGTAAGAAATGAGCGTCACTAACGCAAAAATGACCAGTAGATCGACTATTTCTAGATCAATGGGTAAGGCCAACGATTCATCGCTTGAGCCCGATTTGATGAATCCCCAGTGTGACTGAGCCCAGCAAATCAAGATCCCCAGCAGGCCTCCTACCACAGATCCTAGCAAAGCGATCAGTAGACCCACACGACGGAAAACCTTCACCATAAAGCCTGGAGGGGCTCCCAGGGCCGTAAATATACGTGTATCCTCCTGCTTCTCGAGCAAGAGCATCGCTAGACTACTAGCCACATTAAAGGCAGCAAGTAGAAGAATAAAGACAAGAATCAAGTATGTCATCACCTTCTCCATACGGATCAGATACGCTAGATCTGGGTGCTGAGCGGCTCGATCTAGGCAGACGATCCCTCGCTCGCCATAGATCTCCTCGACCTTACTTATAAAGGAAGCTACAGAGACCTCCGGGCGAAGACGCACGGCGATAGCCGAGACCTCCGTCGCCTCATAGTCTAGGACTTCCTGAAGCTCCGAAATGGGCAGATAGACCGATTGGTCTGTCTCTTGACTCGCAGGCGGATATTGCCCTATGACTCGCCCATCGAGACTCTGAAAGGCAGAGGCTGGACTGAGTGGATTGATGAAGCCTAGACGCTTAGAAAAAAGCAACTCGACCGATGGATCCTGCACTGAGACGCCTGTCTCTGACAAGGGTAACTGTATCGCAGCTCCCAGCTCCAAAGGGACGAGATGAGTCTCAATAGAATCCCGCACTACGGGTGGAGCAAAGAGCCCATCATCTGAGCGGTGCGCGACTAAGGGATAGACCTGCGTATAGGCGGAGTCTAACCCGACAGCATCGACCACCCACTGACGCTGTCCGATCCGAAGAAGTGCCTTCGTTTCTAGGCGACGACTTACCGCTTCTGCCCCAAGGCGAGGGAGCTCTCGCTGCCAACCTGCTACCCGCTTCAGATCAAAAGTTCGTCCGTCCGCATCTCGAAGCTCCACATCGGCATCGACGAGCTTCGTCCCCTCGAGGATCATCACCACATAGCCATTGTAGACAGAGACGACACAGACCAGCGCCATCGCCACGACAGCGATAGCGAGAGCAGAGAGTGCCGTCACATAGTTCACCGCATGGAGACGGGTACGGCTGAAAAGGTAGCGGAATGCAATCCTAAGGGCAAGCACGGCTAACGAGTCAAGAGCTTACTTGGGTTCGTCTAGACCCAAGAGGTGATCAATGCGCTCAAGGTAGTCCAAAGAGTCATCAAGGAAGAAGGTCAACTCGGGGAGCTTGCGTAGCTGCTTCCCTACACGAAGACCAAGGTCATAGCGGATGGTCTTAGCATTAGCACGAATACTCTCTAGGAGTTCTTCCCCCTTTTCTGAAGGGAAGATACTCAGACGCACACGAGCGATAGAGAGGTCTGGGCTCACGGTGACAGAGGTCACAGAGATAAGCGTACCAGGCAAACTCTGGGTCTGAATACGGAAGAGATCGCTCACCTCCTTTTGTATTAGCCGATTGATTCGGCTCATTCTTGTATTGTCCATATCTGATCTACTACGTAATATTGGATACAAAGGTAATCATTCGGGCTCAGAGGCTTGATAAAGAGGGGGAAGAAATGTCACTGGGAAAACTCCATCGCTTCATGACTAACCAACTAAAAAGGCTCTACTAACGAAATAAAAGTTTGATCTTAATGATCGGATCAATTTATTCCTAATCACCCCCTCCCTCCATCCCAATGAAACGATCGCTCCCTTAGCTCTCATACGACAGGGTGACTTCTACCCTCTCTCATTAAATTCTCTACTCCAACAAAGTCATTAGAGACAAAAACGACCCGCCCCCAGCCAAGCGAGTGGCTTGGCTGGGGGCGGGCGTAATATGAAGAGCGATCAAGCTATCTCTTGTGATAGTCCTGCTCCATGTAGTCGATGAATGCCTTGTTAACGAGATGTGACCCACCAGCTGTCGGATAGTCACCACTAAAGTACCAGTCTCCAGGATGATTGGGGATCGCTTCGTGGAGCCCTTCGAGGCTCTGGAAGACTAGCTCCACCTCAGCCTTGGTCTCCTGTGGTCTGAGGAGCTCTACCATCTTCCTAGAGATCTCCTCAGGAGTGAAGGGAGCGTAGATCGCCTTGACGACATTGGGGACAGGCTCATTGTGCGAGACGGACTGTAGACGTAGAGCCTCCTGATACTGCTCCTCAAGTAAACCAGCCATACCACGCTCCTCAAGGAGAGCGATCGCGGCACGGAAGGCAATAAACTCCTTCATCTTACTCATATCGATCCCATAGTAGTCTGGATAGCGAACCTGCGGACAAGAGGAGACGATGACGATTTTCTTAGGTTGAAGACGATCGAGGATACCGATGATGCTCTGTCGAAGGGTCGTACCACGGACAATACTGTCATCGATGACTACAAGGTTATCTACCCCTGCTTCGACTGTCCCGTAGGTGATATCATAAACGTGGGCAGCGAGCTCATTACGACTCTTGCCCTCGGAGATGAATGTACGGAGCTTAATATCCTTGATCGCCACCTTCTCGGTACGGATACGCTGAGAGAGGATCCTCTGAAGCTCTTCATCGGTAAGTTGAGCTGATACCTTTAGACGAGATAGCTTCTGCTCCGTGAGGTGAGCCTCCATACCCTCGACCATACCATAATAAGCTACCTCGGCCGTATTAGGGATGAAGGAGAAGACGGTATGCTGAAGGTCGCCATCGACAGCACGCAGGATAGCGGGTGTCAGCTGACGCCCTAGCGCCTTACGCTCACGATAAATATCTTGGTCACTACCACGAGAGAAGTAGATACGCTCAAAGCTACACGCCTTATTGGCCTTAGGCTCGACGATCTGCTCTAGCCGTACATCAGCCTCTCTATTGACTAAGAGCGCTTGTCCTGGCAGAAGCTCTGTAATCGCTTCGCAGGGCACCTTCATCACCGTCTGAATGACGGGACGCTCCGATGCCAAGACGATAATCTCGTCATCTATATAGTAGAAGGCTGGACGGATCCCATTAGGGTCACGCATAGCATAGCTCTCACCGCTCCCCGTCTGTCCACACATGACGAAGCCACCATCCCAGAGAGGAGCACACTGCTTAAGCACATTTTTCAGATCAATACGCTCCTCGATATAGTGAGTGATGTTCATCCCCTCAAGCCCAAAGGTCTTACTCTGTATGAAGAGGCGCTCGACCTCACGATCCAAGCGATGCCCTAGCTGCTCCAGCAGAATATGCATATCCGAGACGTGACGAGGGTGTTGACCTACGGCAGTGATCGACTCAAAGACGTCGGTGACATTCGTTAGATTAAAGTTCCCACAGATGGTTAGACACTTGGCTCGCCAGTTGCTCCGACGGATCATCGGATGGACAAAGGTCAGACCACTCTTACCCGTCGTGCTATAGCGTAGATGCCCCATCAGACAAGAGCCAGCGAAGGGAAGATTCTTCTCCGCATAGGTAGCATCAGCCAGTAGATCTTGAGGTGTATCGCTAAAGCTAGCATACACGGCATTGAAGATCTCTTGGATCGCAGACGATCCTTCGGCACGCTCACGGAAGAGATACTCATCACCAGGAGCACTATGGAGCTTGACGACAGCCAGCCCAGCACCTTCCTGTCCACGGTTATGCTGCTTCTCCATCAGGAGATAAAGCTTATTCAGGCCGTACATCCACGTGCCATACTTCTCTTGATAATAGCTGAGGGGCTTACGTAGGCGGATCATCGCCACACCACATTCATGCTTGAGGGGTTCCATTGAACTTAGTTGTCGGGATAAGGATATCAGAGTAAATGGCGCTCCCCTCGTGCGTACTTCGAAGGTGTCATCTTCGGATCAGGCACGAGGGGAGTCGTATCAGTTCATCGAATGAAAGGTGAGAGTGCTAGGGATTAGCGTTTGCGCTGCTGAGCCTTACGCTGCTGCTCCTGCTGGAGACGCTGGGCTTCTTCGAGGCGCTGCATCCACTTGGACTTCTTGCGTGGCTTCTTCTTGTTCTCCTCGAGCTGGGAAAGGAGCTTGTCCTCGTTTAGCATCCAGCGGAAGGCGAAGTACTGCATGATCGTGATCAAGGTAGATACGAAGTAGTAGTAGCTAAGCCCCGAGGCATTCTGATTGAACATGAAGAAGAACATGATCGACATGATGTAGGGCATCATCTTCATGCCAGCCATACCCTCGCCTGCCGTAGGTGTCTGTGCCATCGTATAGCGAGTATAGATGACGTTGGTGACCGTCATGAGCACGCAGAAGAGGCTCAAGTGATTACCGAGGAAAGAAGATACGAGCGGGATGTCAGCACTCCACGAGATGACGGCATCGTAGGTAGATAGGTCATCAGCCCATAGGAAGCCCTGTCCTCGAAGGAGGATGGACGTCGGGAAGTACATATAGAGTGCGATGAGGAATGGCATCTGCAAGAGCATCGGTAGACAGCCACTCATCGGGCTAGCACCAGCCGAGCGATAGAGATTCATCGTCTCAGTGTTGCGCTTCATCATCATCTCTTGATCCTTACCTGCATACTTCTCATTGATAGCTTCGATCTGTGGACGAAGGACACGCATCTTCGCCTGAGAGAGGTAGCTCTTGTAGACGAAGGGCCAGAGCAGGAGCTTGATGAAGAGCGTGAGTAGTAGGATGATGATCCCCCAGTTCGATAGGTACTGAGCCAGGAAGGTTACGACGGGGATGATCAGGTATTTGTTGATCCAGCGGAAGACGCTCATCCCGAGATAGACGAGATGATCGAGCTGGAGAGGTGTATCTTCCTTAGAGAGCTCCGCATCGTAGCTCCGCAAGAGGTCGTAATCATTCGGCCCAAAGAAGAACGTCAGAGGGAGGCTCACCGTGCCCTCCTTCACCGTCATCGGGAAGGTCGCCGTCATAGCACAGGAGCGAACGTAGCCACTGCCCTCAGCTTCAGCCTTGATCGAAAGCTTGTTATTCTGGAAGCCAGAGACCTGATTGATCAGGACGGAGCTAAAATACTTATCCTTAAACGCGATCCACTGGAGTGTCTGCTGGACATCTTCGCTCTCCTCCTTAGTCGTCTCAAGGCGGTCAACATCACCCTTGGGGAAGTGATAGTAGACCCCGCTGTACTGTCCCTCGAACTTCCACGACTGCTCTTGCTGAGGGATGCGCTGTGTCCACTCGACGTCTTGGACGGTCATGTTCACGGGTAGTAGGCGACGAAGCTCGTTCCCCGAGAGAGTTAGGTTTAGGCGATAGTCATCGGAGCGAAGGCTATAGACGAAGTCCAGATAGGCTACCGAGTCCAGCTGCATACGTAGCGTAGCCGTACTGTCGGTCTGACTAACGAGATCGAAGTACGCATCAGCCGTATTGACGAGGGTATTCTGCGCCGTACGCAGAGGGAGGTTGAAGCGAGCATCTCCCTTACGGAAAAGATGGACGGGCTTCTTCGTCTGGTCTAAGTAGTCTGCGAGGACGACTTCCTGAGGTGCAGCCCCTTTAGTAGAGAGCTTGATGGAGACTTTCTTATTCTTCAGCTCGATCGTCTGCTCAGCTCGGGGCTGGGCATAGCGAGGGAGAGTAGCCTGAGTCGTACTATCTAGCGTCGTAGTCGCTACGGCTGTGCTAGGTGAGGAGGTAGGCTGTGCCAGCTCGGTCTTAGGAGCTTGCGAAGGATCGGCCTGCTTCGTAGGGTCTGGCTTGGAGAACCATGTGAAGCCGATCAGTACGGCTCCGATCAGGAGGAGACCAGTGAGGGTGTTTTTATCCATTCAATTATTGATTGCTTGTGGGGTGTAGCTCCTCTCCGTAAGCTATAGCTTCGCGTACGAAAGCCATGAAGAGAGGGCTGGGATGAAGTACCGTGCTCTGATACTCGGGGTGATACTGTACCCCTACATACCAGCGGTGGTCGGGGAGCTCGACGGTCTCGACAAGTCCCGTGTCGGGGTTCTCTCCAGCGCATAGCATACCTGCCTGCTCATAGGCCTCACGGTACTGGCTGTTGAACTCAAAGCGATGGCGATGGCGCTCACGGATGAAATCCTTGCCATAGGCCTGGGCGATCTTCGAGCCAGGACGAAGGACGCAGTCATAGATACCTAGGCGCATCGAGCCACCGAGATCGGATATGCTCTTCTGCTCCTCCATCAAATCGACGACCTTATGTGTCGTCGTGGGGTCAATCTCCGTGGTATGGGCATCCGACCATCCAAGGACGTTGCGAGCAAACTCGATCACCATGCACTGCATCCCTAGGCAGATCCCCAGCGTAGGGATATTGTGCTCACGGGTATAGCGTAGGGTGACGAGCTTACCGTCGATGCCTCGTGAGCCAAATCCTGGAGCTACGATGACGCCATCGACGCCCTCAAGCTCCTCAGCGACGTTCTTCTCGGTGAGCTTCTCACTATGAATCGAGCGAAGACGTAGCTTGCGCCCATTATAAGTAGCGGCCTGAAGGAGCGCTTCGTCAATGGATTTGTACGCGTCCTGTAGCTCGACGTACTTACCGACCAAGGCGATCGTCACCTCTTCCTTAGCCTCGGAGCGGAGCGCAAGGAACTGCTTCCAGTCCGTGAGCTCAGGCGCTCTCTCGGGAGTGATACCACACTTCTTGAGGACGATCTCATCCAAGTGCTGATCACCGAGGGCGAGAGGCACCTGATAGATCGTCGGTACGTCCACGCTCTGTACGACTGACTCGGCGGAGACATTGCAGAAGAGAGCGACCTTGCGCAGGATATCGGGGCTCAAGGCATGCTCCGTACGCAGGACAAGTATATCGGGCTGAATACCGACCTCTTGGAGTTGCTTGACAGAGTGTTGTGTTGGCTTGGTCTTCACCTCGCCTGCGGCAGCGATATAGGGGACATAGGTCAAGTGGAGGCATAGGCAGCTCTGCCCTAGCTCCCACTTCAGCTGGCGAACGCTCTCTAGGAAAGGGAGCGACTCAATATCTCCCACGGTACCACCGATCTCGGTGATGACGAAGTCGTACTGACGCTTCTGCCCGAGGAGTTTGACGTTGCGCTTGATTTCATCGGTGATATGGGGGATGACCTGTACGGTCTTGCCAAGATAGTCGCCCTTGCGCTCCTTGCGGATCACGTTTTGGTAGATGCGACCCGTCGTGATATTATTGGCTCGGGAGGTAGCTATATCGAGGAAACGCTCATAGTGTCCCAGGTCAAGGTCTGCCTCGTGTCCGTCTTCCGTCACGTAGCACTCGCCGTGCTCATAGGGATTGAGTGTGCCAGGGTCAATGTTGATGTAAGGATCGAACTTCTGTATCGTGACGCTATAGCCACGTGCCTGAAGGAGCTTACCCAGGGAGGCGGCGACAATGCCCTTACCAAGGGACGAGACCACACCACCTGTGACGAAGATGTACTTTGTTTCCACTATTCGCTACATATATCTTTGGGGATGGAGAGTAGGCTCAGCGGTCTTAGCGATGCCAAAGGAGTCACTACGCCACCCAAGTTACTCCGCAAAGATACGCTTTTGTACTCAGACTCGCCGTACCGACTTAGCTCTATCGGACTAATTTTGTACCTCGAGCGACCCAACGCTTCACAGACCCCAAGCACCAGCTTCGCAAGCCCCATAGGAAGAGCTTCAGCCAAGCCAAGCTATACCTCCCCTAGGAGGAAGCTATACCTTGGACTTCACAGAGGTATAGCTCTCGCCGTAGCAAGGTAGGCCTTCTCCCAAGAAGCCCTCCAGTCCACTGGATGATAGCCACGATCATCAGCGAATACAAGCCTAGGGATAAGCACAAAAACAGCCCGCCCGCAGCGAGAGGAGCGCTATCGCTCCCCACTCTGCAGGCAGGCTATCGTCGTAGCTAAGTACGAGGTCTGGGCTTACGCTTGATGATCAGCGCACCAGAGGAAGGCATTGCGGAAGGCACGCATCCAAGGCGTCACCTCATGCTCCGAGCGTAGTCCCTCGGGGTAATGAGCACACTGCCAAGGGAAGATCGCACGCTCGGGGTGAGGCATCATCGCTAGATGACGGCCATCAGCACTGCAGAGACCAGCGACAGCGTCAGGCGACCCGTTCGGATTGGCTGGGTAAGCATCGTAGGCATAGCGTGCGATGACATGGTAGCGGTCCGTACTATAGGGCAGATCGAACTTACCTTCGCCGTGAGCCACCCATACGCCTAGCTCCGTACCAGCGAGGTCTCCGAGCATCACCGAGTGATTTTCGGGGATCATCAGGGTGACGAAGCCGCTCTCGAACTTATGCGAATCATTGTGTAGCATCTTGTGCTTTAGCTCATGGTCGGGATAGAGTAGCTCGAGCTCAGCCATAAGTTGACAGCCATTACAGATACCGAGACTTAGCGTGTTAGGTCTAGCATAGAAGCGGTCAAGGGTAGCCTTGGCCTGCTCATTGAATAGGATCCCAGCAGCCCAACCCTTAGCCGAGCCGAGGACATCCGAGTTCGAGAAGCCACCACAGAAGACGATAAACTGAATGTCGTCTAGGGTCTCCCGACCAGAGGTAAGGTCGGTCAGATGCACATCCTTGACGTCGAAGCCAGCGAGCCAGAGGGCATAGGCCATCTCACGCTCTCCATTCGTCCCCTTGTCACGTAGGATCGCCGCCTTGACACGACTAGGATTCGTGCGGTCAGGATCAAGTCCGAGATCCTTGAGCTTACCCGTAAAGTCCGCAGGGAAGGCATAGCGCAGGGGCTGATGCTTATAGTTCGTGAAGCGCTCCTTAGCCAGCACCTCGCCACTCTGATGCTGATCCAGCAGGTAAGAGGAGCGATACCACACGTCACGCTTAGCATCAATATCCAGCGAGAGCGTCTGCTTCCCTTGACGAAGCGTGAGGGTACGTCCGTCCTTCGTAGGCGTCGCAATGCGTGCAAAGCCGATGCTCGAGGCACGTAGGACTTCCTCCAGCTGTTCGGGATCACTAGTTTGAACCAGCAAGCCTGGGTTCTCGGCAAAGAGGAGCTTCGTCAGATCACCCGCAGGGAAGGCTCCGAGGTCCACCTCGAGACCACCTTGCCTGTTGGGGAAGCACATCTCTAGGAGAGCGGTGATCAACCCACCCGAAGAAATATCATGCCCTGCGACCAAAACACCCCGCTCTATCAGCTCCTGAACAGCCGTGAAGGCTTCGCGGAAGTACTCGGGCTCTTCGATGGCAGGCGTCTCATTCCCGACCTGCCCCAGCACCTGAGCTAGAGCAGAGCCACCAAGCGCAAGGGGTGCAAAGCTAAAGTCAATATGGTAGACCGGATAGCTTGGCTCTGGACGAAGGACAGGCGATACGATGCTTCGGACATCCGATACCTCGGCCGCAGCACTGATGATGACCGTCCCAGGGCTAAGCACCTGCTTCCCCTCGGGATACTTCTGTGTCATCGAGAGCGAATCCTTACCAGTGGGGATATTGATCCCTAGCGAGATAGCGAGGTCAGATGCTGCCTCGACAGCATCGTAGAGACGAGCGTCTTCGCCTGGCTGACGGCACGGCCACATCCAGTTGGCGCTCAGCGAAACACCATCTAGCCCGTAGGTAAGGGGTGCTAGAGCGATATTAGTCAAGGCCTCAGCGATAGCGATCTGACTACCTGCTACGGGGTCAACCAAGGCAACGGCGGGTGCATGACCTATGGAGGTCGCCATCCCCTTACGGCCTCGGAAGTCCACAGCTACAGCACCGCAGTCACTCAAGGGGAGCTGGATCTCACCTTGGCACTGCTGGCGGGCGACACGTCCCGTGACGGAGCGGTCAGCTTTGTTCGTCAGCCAGTCCTTACAAGCGACCCCCTCGAGCTGCAAGACAGCATCTAGGTAGCCTTCGATGGCCTGTGCATCTGTAGCATAGGATAGGGGTAAGCGATCCCGATCCATATGCTTATCCTCCATGATCGTCTTAGGTGCAGAGCCAAACATATCGGACAAGGCTAAGTCAATAGGTTTAGCTCCCGAGGGCTCCTCGAAAGTCAGGTGCATATCCGACGTAGTCTCTCCGACGACATACATCGGTGCTCGCTCACGCTCTGCGATACGAGCGATACGCTGGATAGCCTCCTCCTTGACGAGTAGCCCCATACGCTCCTGACTTTCGTTGCCAATGATCTCCTTGGACGAGAGCGTCTCATCCCCGATAGGGAAGGCACCTAAATCAAAGTGTCCGCCCGTCGTCTCGACGAGCTCCGAGAGGCAATTGAGGTGACCACCTGCACCATGGTCATGAATAGAGATAATAGGATTGTCCTCGCCTTCGCTTAGCGTACGGATGACATTCTCGACACGCTTCTGCATCTCAGGGTTAGAGCGCTGGACGGCATTCAGCTCGATAGCTCCAGCATACTGACCTGTATTCACCGAGCTAACAGCACCGCCCCCCATACCGATACGGTAATTATCGCCACCGAGGAGTACAACCTTCTCTGCTGGCTCGGGAGTCCCCTTCTGCGCATCGGAGCGACGGGCATAGCCGACACCGCCAGCGAGCATGATCACCTTATCGAAGCCATAAGCATTCGGATCCTCTGCAGAGGCACCTTGCTCAAAGGTCAGTAGCGAGCCACAGATCAGTGGCTGGCCAAACTTATTACCGAAGTCACTAGCCCCATTCGATGCCTTCGTGAGGATCTGTTGAGGTGTCTGATAAAGCCAAGGACGCTCAGCCGTATGCTTCTCCCAGCTACGTCCTGCCTCCGTGCGAGGGTAGCTCGTCATATAGACCGCCGTACCAGCCAAGGGGATACTCGCTCGCCCACCAGCCATACGATCTCGGATCTCTCCTCCCGTACCTGTAGCAGCCCCATTGAAGGGCTCGACGGTCGTAGGGAAATTATGCGTCTCCGCCTTGAGACTTAGGACGCTGTCGATGGGCTTACGTACGAAGAAGTCGGGCTTGTCCCCTGAAGCTGGAGCGAACTGCTCCAAGTCACTAGGACCGTCGATAAAGGCGACATTATCCTTATAGGCTGATACCAGATGCCCAGGGTTAGCAGCACTAGTGTCCTTGATCATACCGAAGAGCGATCGCTCCTCTTCCTGTCCATCGATGATGAAGGTACCGCCAAAGATCTTGTGCCGGCAGTGCTCACTATTGACCTGCGAGAAGCCGAAGAGCTCACTATCGGTCAGCGGGCGTCCTAGGCGCTTGCTTAGATCCTCTAGGTAGGTGATCTCCTCTTCGCTGAGTGCTAGACCCTGCTCCTTATTGTAAGCACGGATATCCATGACAGAGAGGATAGGCTGGGCAGTGAAGTCCGTAGCGAAGACCTGCTGATCAAGCCCTTCATAGCGATGCTGGAGCATAGGATCAAAGGGAGCATCAGACGAGGAAACAGCCTCAAACTCCTCAATGCGCACGACAGAGTCAATGCCCATGTTACGTACGATCTCGACGGCATTGGTACTCCACGGAGTGACGAGCTCACGGCGGGTACCGATGAAGGATCCAGAGAGCGTAGTCTCGGCAAGGGGCTTAGCGCCACCAAAGAGCCACGTCAGGCGATCGAAGAATAAGGGAGAGAGTGCTTCTGTCGTCTCGACGACATAGTAGGTAGATTGTTCAGGCTGGCGAAAGAAAGTAATCATTCTGCGAAGATCTATAGGGGGGACTTGATGATCTATGAGTAGTATGCTATAGAGAGCTGGAGCGCTCTCACTGTATGCGTCACAAAGATAAGTAAAAGGTAGGACGGCATACCTCCGCTGTAGGTGCTACGCACTAACTAAGCGAGGAAAAGCTTGGGAGAAAAAGGAAGCGTCTCACGCTACATCAAGGACCAACCTTGAGTAAGCGTGAGACGCTATACCATATAGCTCTTAGCTTAAGAGCTGGGAAATAGGCGGGATCAAACCCACACTAGAGCCTACTAGCCCTTTTAGCTCCATTGCTGCTGTCCTTTTTGATCTCCCCACTCGTCATCGATCTCTGGTGTGTCTTCGATCTCGCCCTCAATAGAGAAGCCAATGAGAACATCCAAAGACTGCTTGAAAGAGAGGCTCTCCGCACGTGGAGCTTCGTAAGCCTGCTTATATATCTTGTTCATGATCTTATAGTCTATCTATTCTAAGGACGGGGACGGGGATAGCCCTCTCCAGGGAAAAGGTTATACAAACGGTCAGAATAGGCCTTGAACTTACTTCTATCAAGTTTAGGAGAACTCTTCCCTTCGCCTGGATCGATATCAAACATCTGAAGGAAGATCTTATTATCCGTAGACATAGCCTCTCTTGTGATACCACCATTACTACTTGTCCCCTTCACCTTAGTGATCACATTCTTGATCTCATCAATGGTGTAATACTTCTTGGGCGCCGACGCATTCGCACTGTACATAGAGAATGCGGAGCCATCATAGAAGAGATTATCCACTGCCTCGAAAGCAATTTCTCCCTTGTCTAAAGGATCAGGACAGTAGAGGAGAATAAACTCCTCGTTAGCACTCAGAGACTCCTTCTTTCGGCTGGGATCCGCGGGTACGCTAATAACATCTGACTGTAGGACAGGCTCCCCCTGAGAATTAAGTTGCTGAGGTCTAACAGCAGAATATTGATACTTATAAGATGTAAAACCTACAGTAGGGGTAGAGGCCTGAGCAAACACCACTGCCTTCTTAGTCGGATCATAGTCGACACTGGAGCTCGTAGTTACAGACAGGCCCCTGACTCTCAGCTTCAGCTGTAGATCAGGACGATCAAGCAACTTATAAGGAGTAGCAGGGCGTGGGAGTGCGCCTGCTGCGGCCCACATATGCTTCACCATCTGCTTCGGGAAAGCATTACGGAAGCGAATACCGAGAAGATACCCCTGTAGCGAGAACTTAGCGATCTTTCTATCCTTAATGATAACAGGATATTCACTTCCTTCCTCCCAATCTAGCTTATTCTCTAGACTCTTGAGTACGACAAAGTTCTTGGGCAACTTATCCCCATCATCACCATTTTTGATTAGGTAGGCTCCCTTATTAGTAAATCGATGTTCAAGCTGATTCGAAGCTCCATCAACCCCAATATAGATCGAGATGTAAGCATCCTTCATCTTAGACTTTTCAAGAGCCTTCCAAGCGTCCTCTGCAGTACCACCAGAACTCGGATTAACCTTACCCTTAAAGATCATTCCATTATTACCATGGGGTTTAAAATCCATAATAACATCTACCGTAGCACCAGTCTTCTTATCATAGATGATACCCAATGCATGGAGCACCTTCTCCTTACTGCCAGGAGCGTTCGCTACAAACTCAGGCTTATAGTCGATAAGTTTTGTGCCCTTAGCACCCGTAGCTGCGGGGTTAATGGGCGTACTAATACCTCTCGCTTCTTGGGGAGCATCTAGTGAGCCTATCACCTGCTCAAACTCCTCTAATACCCCAGACATATCCATACCGATAGTGATACGGTCAGCCTTATTGCCAGAATGGGGAGAGGTAGCACCTTGTACCTTATCTGTAGCTGGCAGGACGGGGGCTTCCTTCGAGCAGGAAGCGAAGATCCCTACGGCAGCTAACAGAACAAATAGTTTTTTCATTCTAAAAATGATAATTATATGTACGTTATAAAATCCAAGCTATCTAACAAAAACTCACGCTACTGGCTTAATTCCCTAGATCCCTCCATAACGAATGGACAGAATAATAGAAACGTAAGAATCATGTGAACAAGAGCTTAATGCCACACTCCTCCAATTTACGAAAGCCAACGAATCCATATCATTGAGCTGGCCAGCATCGGGGAGCTAGGATATTAGACACGCCTAAACGGGCACGAAGCTATTAAAACTCTAACACTTTTCAAAATCGCACGATCTTCACACAGAGAATCGACTCCCAGCAGACTCCCCCGCCTCCCTCTCTAGCCTCCCCTTCCAAGATCGCATCTCCGTAGCGACACATACCTCTCGCGAGAGTTACGTATATACAGACAGAGGGATTAGGTATATCGTGACCAGGCGATCAGGTATATTGTGACCGAGAGACTGGGTATATAGTAATTCCCCGCTCTCCAAGAGTCTCCCCGAGGCAATACAACAAAAGCTCCCCGCCCTCGCCCATTCAAGGGACGAAGGCGGGGAGCCTAAAGATCAAGTCGCTTAAGGAGGAAATCCCCCGAGGCAAGGGACTACACCTTAAGGCGAGAGCACTTACCCAGCAACCGATATGTGGAGAGCTAAGCTAGTCGAGCGTCTTCTTGATCTCGATCTCTTCGTAGGCCTCGATGATGTCGCCTGCCTGGATATCATTGTAGCCTTCGATGTTCAAGCCACACTCCTGACCCATGACGACCTCCTTAGCATCATCCTTATAGCGCTTGAGCGAGCCCAGCTCACCAGCATACTTGACGATACCATCTCGGATAAGGCGGATCTTGTTGTTGCGCTTGATCTTCCCTTCGACGACCATACAGCCGGCGATGGTACCGACCTTGGTGATCTTGAAGGTCTGTAGCACCTCGAGGTTGGCCACGACATTCTCCTTGATCTCGGGAGAAAGCATACCCTCCATAGCCGACTTGATATCCTCGATGGTGTCGTAGATGATCGAGTAAGTGCGGATCTCGACCCCTTCACGATCTGCGAGACGACGAGCCGCCTGACTAGGACGCACCTGGAAGCCAAGAATGATAGCCGATGAAGCCGAAGCCAGCACCACGTCGCTCTCGGAGATCTGCCCGACACCCTTGTGGATGACATTGACCTGAATCTCCTCCGTAGAGAGACGGATAAGGGAGTCTGAGAGAGCCTCGATAGAGCCGTCCACGTCTCCCTTGATGATGACATTGAGCTCCTGGAAGTTCCCCAGCGCACGACGACGAGCCAGCTCATCCAGAGTAAGCCCCTTCTTGGTACGGGTGTCCTGCTCACGCTTGAGCTGCTCACGCTTGTTAGCGATACTGCGAGCTTCCTGCTCAGTCTCCATGACATTGAAGGTCTCACCTGCTGCCGGTGCACCATCCAATCCAAGGATCAGCACAGGAGCACTTGGCCCAGCCTCCTCGACCTTCTTATCACGCTCGTTGAACATCGCCTTGACACGACCATAGTGGGTACCTGCCAGGACGATATCTCCCTGACGAAGGGTACCATTCTGTACCAGCACCTTGGCGATATAGCCACGACCCTTATCCAGCGATGATTCGATGATCGAGCCGACTGCACGACGATTAGGATTAGCCTTTAGCTCTAGGAGCTCAGCCTCGAGAAGTACCTTCTCTAGTAGCGCATCGATATTGAGTCCCTGCTTGGCAGAGATCTCCTGACACTGGTACTTACCACCCCATTCTTCGACGAGGTAGTTCATAGCAGCCAGCTGCTCACGGATACGATCGGGGTTAGCGCCAGGCTTATCGATCTTGTTAATGGCGAATACCATGGGGACACCAGCTGCAGCAGCGTGATTGATCGCCTCCTTAGTCTGTGGCATCACATCGTCATCGGCAGCGACGATGATAATCGCGATATCCGTCACCTTCGCTCCACGAGCACGCATAGCGGTGAAGGCTTCGTGCCCTGGTGTATCTAGGAAGGTAATCCGCTTGCCATCGGCGAGCTTAAGGTTATAAGCCCCGATATGCTGGGTGATCCCTCCAGCTTCACCTGCGATGACATTGGTCTTACGTAGGTAGTCGAGGAGCGAAGTCTTACCGTGGTCAACGTGTCCCATAACAGTGACGATCGGAGCACGTGTCACGAGATCTTCTTCGCTATCCTCCTCTTCGTCCTGTGCGACTGCTTCGACGACCTCAGCGCTGACGAACTCGGTCTTGAAGCCGAACTCCTCCGCGACCATATCGATGGTCTCAGCATCTAGGCGCATATTGATGGATACCATCAGTCCAATGCTCATACACGTAGCGATAACCTTCGTCACAGGGACGTCCATCATGTTAGCTAGGTCACTGACCGTAACGAACTCGGTTAGCTTGAGGGTCTTGCTCTCTAGCTCATCACGCTCCATCGCATCTAGGGCAGCGGAGCGTGCAGCATCACGCTTATCACGGCGGTGCTTAGCAGCCTTAGCTCCCTGCTGGTTCTTACCCGTAAGACGAGCGAGCGTTTCCTTGACCTGGCGCTGTACATCTTCGTCGGTGACGACAGCCTTCTGAGGCTGTTCCTTCTGTCGCTTAGCCTTACGTCCTAGCGCTTGGTTAGCATTAGCTCCCTGGGCATTACGACTACCGGTACGACCATTGGGATCAGCAGAGCGTCCGCCCTGCTGGCTATTGCCATTACGATTCACACCAGCATTTTTCTTGCTTAGCTCAGCAGCCTTAGCAGCCTCCGCCTTGACATCGACAGGCCCCTTGCCACCGACACGGGTACGCTTACGTCCCTTATCGCCGGCACTCTTCTTGGAGGGACGGGTGTTATCATTGATTGCACTGAGGTCAATCTTCCCCACCACATTAAACTGAATCCCTACAGAAGGAGTCGTCGTACGGAAGACCTCCGTCTCACGTACTGTAGGCTCTTCGGCTTTCACTTCTTCAGGTTTAGCCTCGACAGGTTTAGCAGGCTCCTCAGCCTTCACCTCTGCAGGCTTGACTTCGGAAGCCTTCACATCTGCCTTAGGCTCTACGATGGGAACCTCTACCTTGGGGGCAGGAGCTGGCTCAGGCTTCACTTCGACCTTAGGCTCGGGCTTCACCTCCTTGATCTTGGGCTTTGCCTCGACCTTAGATTCGGGTTGGGGAGCAGGCTTCACTCCTTCCTTAGCTGTAGCCTCAGCCTTGGGCTGTAGATCTGCGATATTACCCTTAATCTTAAGTCCCATGCGACGCTCCTCAGGGATCGAGGTCTCGATATACTGAGGCTTAACGGGCTTTTCCTCCTCAGCCTTTTCAGGCTTAGGCGTAGGAGCAGGCTTCTCTTCGGCAGGCTTACTGACGGCCTTGGAGCCATCGAGCTTATCGAGAAGGTCTGTGATCTTCGTACGATCGAGACCTCGGCCATGCTCTGCGATGAGTTGCTCAGCGATCTGACGAGAGACACGCGTATTTGGTGTAATGTTTACTCCCTCTATGAGGTTCTTCTTCTCCAAGGTCTCTTGAATGGAGCCTACACCCACATTCAATTCCTTGGCCAAGGCTATAAGTTTGATGTCCTTTGGCATATTCTTCTGTTTGTTTGGTTCATGTCCATTGGCCAGGTCGTCCTAGCGTCCCAGTACTCTCGCTACCATAGCTTTCTCTTCGGTCTGGTGCTAAATACGACAAGAGATAGCCTGCGGACCATTAATCTTCTTGCGCTGAAGCTTCCTCCTCTTCCATAGAGGTCTCCTCGGTAGATTCATTCTCGAAAGGCTCATCAGCGAACTCCGCAGACAGGACAGCGATAACCTCATCGATGACCTCTGGTTCTAGTTCGGTAGCCTTGAGTAGCTCCTCACGATCCTCTCTTAGGATTGCCTTTGCGGTTGTATAGCCTTCTGCCTTGAGGGCATGGATGATCGTCTCATCGATCTCATCGGCAAACTCATCCAGATAGATGTCCTCTTCGCCCGTAGCATCCTCCTCGTCACGGAAGATCTCGATACGATAGCCCGTGAGCAGGGAGGCGAGCTTGAGGTTCGCAGCATTACGCCCGATAGCCAGAGGCACTTGGTCGGGACGCATGTAGACCTCCGCCTGCTTGACTCCATCTTCCTCATCACTTAGCGCAATGGCTACAGCCTTACCTGGGCTAAGAGCACGCTGGATGAAGAGCATGGGGTTCGTTGTATAGGTGGTGACATCGATATTCTCCCCACGGAGCTCACGCACGATACTGCGGATACGTGACCCATTGACCCCGACGCAGGCTCCTACAGGATCGATACGCTCGTCATAAGACTCGACAGCGATCTTAGCACGCTCCCCAGGGATACGAGCGGCTGCACGGATCGTGATGAGACCATCAGCGATCTCAGGGACGTTGAGCTCAAGCAGACGCTTGAGGAATTCAGGGCTGACACGTGAGAGGATAACCTTAGGATTGCTATTCTCATTCTCTACACGAGCGATGACGGCACGTACCGTCTCCCCCTTGCGGAAGAAGTCTCCAGGGATCTGCTCACTCTTCGGCATGAGGAGCTCATTCCCCTCATCGTCGATCAGCAGAGCTTCACGCTTCCATACCTGGTAGACCTCAGCAGAGATCAGCTCTCCTACACGGCCGACGAAGCTGTGGTAGAAGTTGTCCTTCTGGAGCTCAAGGATCTTGCTAGCCAATGCCTGGCGTAGGTTGATCACAGCACGACGACCAAAGGCATTGAAGTCCACGGCATCCGTATAGTCTTCACCGACCTCTACGTCTGGGTCGATCGCCTGCACTTCACTTAAAGGTACTTCCCGCACCTCATCCTGAAAGTCTTCGTCAGCGACCACGTGGCGCGTACGCCAAATCTCGAAGTCTCCCTTCTTGTCAAGGTTAATGATCACCGAGAAGGTCTCATCTGATCCGAACATCTTGGAGAGGACATTACGGAAGGAGTCTTCTAGTACGGAGACCAGCGTCGAGCGGTCAATACTCTTGAGCTCCTGAAACTCGAGGAGCGCATCTATCAGGCTTGTCGTTTCTTTCTTCTTTGCCATCGGGCTGTATTATGAGTGTTATGATTTATCTAAACTAGAACTTCAGCTGTCGCTTCGTCTGAAGTACTTCGGCGAAGGGGATCGGCAGTTCTTCAGCGATCTCCACCTTACGCTTCTGCCCCTCGGGACGCACCTTACGAAGGACCTCAAGGATAATACCGGCTTCGTCCACAGACTTCAGTAGCCCCTTCTCCTTGACACCTCCCTTACGGAGCACTTCGACCTCCTGGCCGACAGCATCCATATATTGACGTAGGACCTTAAAGGGGGAAGTCAATCCTGCAGAGCCCACCTCGAGCTCAAAGTCCTCTGTCTCTCGATCGAGCTGTCCCTCAATATGCTTCGAGATCGCCACACAGGCATCAATGCTTAATCCTTGTGATGCACCGAGCTCAACCACGATACGATTGCCTGGGTGTACTGCGACCTCCACGATATAATAGTCAGGGTATGCCTCAGCACAATAGTCTGAGACGATGGTAGCGATGGTCTTCTTCTCGATCATAGGATACAGGGAGCTATAAGTATGTAAGCGAAGAGAGGAAGCCTTAGTGCCTCCTCTCTTTCGTCTTCCTTTGCTACAAAGGTAGTAAAAATCTGGCAGATAGCGATGGAGTCACCTCAATAGTCTCCTAAGATCACCTTAAAGTCCCCAAGGACACTTACCCAAGACACGCCGCAAGCATTCGTAATCACCCCAACGATTCATTACCAATGAAATTAAATTTCATTCCTATCCAGCAAAAAGTTCATTCCTAATCAAGCGATCACTTCATTACTATCGAACCGACGGAAGCATCCCAATGCCTTTCTCAACTTGATTCTACTCGTAGCCCTTGAGAAGAAGTATGGATATAAGCAAGCTGGCACGCTCATCGAGAGCGTGCCAGCCACTAAAAATAAATCTATGACTAGAAGGAAAAGTCAGAGCCTGTGCCGAGCGAGTCGGAGGGGATCCCCTCAAAGACCTCGACCGCTTCGCCCCCACCTGCATCAGCGCACGGTGAGAAGCCCTCTGGCATACGGAAGGGAATATTCACAAGATAGCCAAGATCTCGGTCACTATACACCTTCTTGATAAACTTACCAAAGATCGGCAGCGCAGCAGCAGCCCCTTGCCCGAAAGCCATTGAATTGAAGCGCACACTGCGCTCTTCGCCACCGACCCAACAGCCTGCCACAAGATCAGGAGTGAAGCCCATGAACCAAGCATCACTATTATTCTGTGTCGTCCCCGTCTTCCCTGCGAGAGGCATCTGAAGACCAAAGGAAGAGCGGAGTCGTCCACCGGTACCACCATTGATGACATTCTGAAGCATGTAGAGCATCTTATTCGCAGCATCTGCCGTCAGCACTTCAGTCATCTGAGGCGTGAAGGTAGCCACGATATTCCCATGCATATCCTCGATCTGCGTCACGAGTACCGGATCAACACGCACCCCATCATTGACAAAGGTCGTATAGCCCGAAACCATCTCTCCGACCGTAGCCTCTGGAGTACCGAGGGACATCGCCATAGTCGCTTCAATGGGACCACGAAGTCCGAAGCTCTCTAGAAGACGCTTGAAAGTGATTGGAGAAGTACGGCTCATCAGTTCGGCCGTAACCCAGTTATCAGAGTTCTGCAGTCCCCACTGAATAGAGACCATCTCACCGATTCTCCGGTGGTTCGCATTACGGGGCGTCCAATACTGCCCATTATCAAGCTTGTAGGATCGCTGGACATGGAGGATCTGATCACATGGAGAAGCTCCATCGACCATCGAGAGTGAATAGAGGTAAGGCTTGATAATCGAACCCGTCTGACGGCGTCCATCGGAGACCATGTCATACTGGAACTGAGAGAAGTTAATTCCCCCGACATAGGCTAAGACATAGCCATTATGTGGGTTCATCGCCACAAAGCCAGAGCGTAGGATCCCCTTCACATAGCGAATAGAGTCAAGAGGAGTCATTACCGTGTCTCGCATACCTTGCCAAGACCAGATCTGCATCTTCGTCTTGCGGTGGAACTGCGACAGGATCTGATCTTCGGTCAGACCATCTTCCTTGCTCACACGCCAGCGCTCTGATTGGCGCATAGCACGATGAAGGATCGACTTACGCTGTTCAGCCGAAATAGACGAACTAAAGGGATCTCCTCCACGTGCTATACGCTCACGGTTGATCGCTGGCTGGAGCGTACCTGCTAGATGCTCCTGCATGGCCTCCTCAGCATAGCGCTGCATCACGGGGTTGATCGTCGTATAGATCTTAAGCCCGTCCGTATAGATATTATAATGTGATCCGTCCGGCTTACGATTCTTATTACACCAGCCATAGAGAGGATTCTTCTCCCACTGGATGCTATCATCCCGATACTTCGCATACTGCCACGAGGCATAGTCTGAACGATCAGGCTTATCAGCCATCATGATCTTACGCAGGTGCTCTCTGAAGTAAGGTGCGACACCCTGCTTATGGTCAGTCTTATGGAAAGAAGTGCGAATGGGAAGAAGCGATAGCGAGTCCGCCTCAGCTTCGGTGAGATAGCCCGCCTTAACCATCTGCTGGAAGACCGTATTGCGTCGCTCCAAAGGTAGCGGACTATTAGATCGAAGGATAGGGTTGTAGATCGAGGGGTTCTTACACATCCCGATGAGCATAGCTGCCTCTTGGACATTAAGCTCCGCAGGCGTCTTACCGAAATAGGTAAAGGCTGCTGACTTGATCCCTACCGCATTGTAGAGGAAGTCAAACTGATTTAAGTACATCGCCAAGATCTCCTCCTTGGTATAGAATCGCTCGAGCTTGGCAGCGATGACCCACTCCACAGGCTTCTTCATCATACGTGTGAAGAAGTTAGAGCTAGGAGGAGAATAGAGCATCTTAGCTAGCTGCTGTGTGATCGTACTTCCTCCACCGGCACTACGCTGCTGGAGGATCCCCGTCTTGAAGACTGCACGAGCCAAACTGCGGAAGTCAATCCCTGAATGGCTCTCATAGCGAACATCCTCCGTGGCGATGAGTGCTCGGATGAGATGTGGTGAGAGATCCTTATACTCCACAGCCACACGATTTGATCCACCGTGAGCAAAGGAGCCAATGACTTGCCCATCGGAGGCAAGCACCTGAGAGGCATACTTGTCGATCGGATTCTGTAACTGTTCGATCGGAGGGAGGTAGCCTATCCATCCCATTGAGATGGCGAAGATACCACCAAAGATCCCTAGCCAGACTAAAGCAAAGCCCAGCCAGAGTAGTTTCGTGATCTTATTTTTCATTGAAGTCTATTCAATTGCAATCTTGGGAATACTCACCTCGCTTCTCTAGAGCCTAAAGCGAAGCATTGATCCCATCGATATAGTCAAGAAGCTCTTCACGACCAAGACCCTCCTCCGAAGAGGTAATGAAGAGCGGGGGAAGCTCCTCCCACTGCTGACGCAGGCGAGCTTTGTAACCTTCGATATTAGCAGCAAGCTTGCCCTTCGTGAGTTTGTCTGCCTTAGTAAAGACCAGTGCAAAGGGGACACCCTCCTCGCCAAGCCATTCGATGAACTCTAGATCAATCTTCTGCGGATCATGACGAGCATCCACTAGGACAAAGAGGCAGATCAGCTCCTTCCGCTCTAGCGTATAATCCTCGATCATCTTCTTCAGCTTCTCTCTGCCGTCCTTACTCAAGCGAGCATAGCCATACCCAGGCAAGTCCACCAGATACCAAGCGTCATTGATGATGAAGTGATTGATCAGCTGGGTCTTCCCTGGCTTCTGTGAGGTCATCGCCAGTCCTTTACGCCCAGTAAGCATATTGATGAGCGAGGATTTCCCCACATTTGAGCGCCCAATGAAGGCGTACTCAGGAAGGCCTGTGGTCGGGCATTTGCTCACCTGACTATTGCTGATGACGAACTCCGCAGATTTGATGACCATATCTACTTGCTATCTATTTACTTTTCCGCAAAGATAAGGCTTCATGTGCAAATAGCTACACATGAAGCCCTTCTTTGCTAAGCTGTAGCTCCTCATAACCCCAAGGTCAGCAGTCCTTAGGCCAAGATCATTCCATATCGAAGACTAGCTCCTCATAAGGAAATCTCCCTCGCTACATCAGTGATCATCCCTTCGATGAAAGTCTACCAATCTCCCCATAGAAGAAGTAATCTAGGTAGGGGTTACACTTCAGAAGCCAAATCACAGGAAGCGTAGGGAGCAGGGTCATCAAAGCTCCCAAAGAATAAGTAAAGATCTCTACCGACAAACGCTTCTCCATAGCGATAGCCCCTAGATAATCATTCATTCCAAGTAGACCTGGCAAGAAAAAGTAATGGGTTAGGTAAATCGGAAGAGACCATTGCCCTAAGAAAATCAAAGCTCGACTTATCCAACCGCCACGCTCCGTTAAGAACGTCATCCCATAGAAGAGAAAAGCAAATGAGGCTAGCGCCATCAATCGACAGATATGCCACAGCCCATAGCTCAGATAGGGGACATCTAACTCCTGATGACGAAGCACAGCCAGTGATACTAAGAGCAAAACAAAAGAAACAGCCCCACTAGCATGCGTCTTCAAGTAACACCAAAGCTCTAAACGTTTGAGTAGATACCCCAAGACAAAATAAGGATAGAGACAAGGGAACGAATTCAACACAGGGCGGACAAATCTTAAGAGAGATAATCTCTCAAGAGTAATACCTGTCACCAAGTAAACCAAAGCAATCGTCAGTAACAGATGTACTACGGCCTCGATCCATCGGCTCCCTTGTACTCGAATAATAGACAACAGCCCGTCCACCAGCAGACGCTGCACATAGAAAAGAGCGAAGTAGATAAAAAGAGTTAGAGTAAACCAATATTCCTTAGCAAGAATCCCTCCTATAGAAGGTATCCCCCACTTCCATGTCATAAGCAGCAGGTGCCAAAGGACAGCAGGGACTACGAGTCTCACGACCTTATCCCGCCAATAGTGCGTCACTCCCCGAGAGGTCAGATCCAAGGCTTTAGCTGAAAAGAATCCTGCGATGAGTATAAAGAGAGGCATATGCACTGCCTGCAGATACTGCACCACATAGCTATAATTTAGGCTCTGATAGTCAGGCCCCATCGAGATATGTACATGTCCCCAAATAACTAAGAGGATCGCTACCCCCTTGATAGCGTCTAGACTAAGTAGACGTGAGCCCTTAGATACACTCATAGAAGGGGCCTTCTTCTCTCCCATTAATATTTCTCCACTCATAGGTTATAAGTCATTAAGTCTCACAAAGGTAAAAAGATCAGTAAGAGGGTACAAAAAAGCTCTCCCCTCCCTACCTGCTAGGGTAAGGAGGGGAGAGTACATCTTGACAGAGATAATTATGGGGAAGATTTACTTGATCTCACAAGCTCCCCCAGCACAAGACTGAGCACCGAGCTCGTCTGCATTGGAGAACTGCTTACCCGAGAAGTCGACTTCCTTCCAGTCTACGGGCTTGTAGGTCTTCTTTAGTACCTCGAAGAGGTGAAGGTTATTCACGCTCTTCAGGACATTGACTGCCTTGTAGAGATCACCACGATAGTAGTTGTGAGCAAACTTCTCGATACGGCGGACAATATCACGCTTAGCAGCGAGATTATCTACCTTATCCTGTAGACGAGCAGAGAGGAGATTACGGACATGCTCCCTATCAAGGCTGGGGACTTCACCCTCTACGCTGTGCTTCTGGATATATTCGTCGATCGCCCAATCATTGACGTAGAGTTGCTCGCCACGTCCCTGGGCTGACTCACAAGCCTTCCACAGATCGCCAAAGACCTCGATCGTATCGACGACGAGCCCCGAAGCGAACATACTCCCTACGCCATACTCACGAAGGATCTCTTCGGGAGTAGACACCTTACACATAGGTGCCTGAGGAAGGTCCATATCTCCGTAAGTGGAGAGGAAGGAAACACCTGCAATATAGTTCTGATTCTCCCAGACCCAGTCACGCACCTTATCCCACTGGTCATTGGGCACGTCGACCGTATTGGAGACGTTATTCTTGACCGGAGACTCCATGTCACTCATACCAGGGATGACCCAGCTCTGCTGTACGGTCTTGACATACTCCAGGAGCGTGACACCACTCAGCTCACCACGAAGGAGGGTTTCTTCGCTCTCTTCGATAGGGAAGAAGATCTTCTTATCGGTGTTAGGCTTGAAGATATTAGGCTGTACGGCCTTGGGGTTTGCTTCTTCGTAAGCCTTGAGGTTAGGCTCTTCGATGTTCGCCTCTACACTACGGAGGTAGCGCTTCGCATAGGCTCCGTGAATACCCGAGGTCATCCCCAGGAGAAGGCTCACCGTACCGTCAGGCTTGACACAGGTCGTACGGCTCGCAGGGTTGATCCCAAGGATACGAGCACACTGTGAGTTCTGCTGACGTACCTGCATAGCTCCGACAGCGAGGATATCCTTATTCGCTAGGATCTGTGGGTTATTCATGATCCCACCGATAGACACGCCGATGAGGGGGTCAGCCTTAATGATATTCGTCGTCGCTTGTCCGAGGTAAGGGAAGTCCATGTACGTAGCCTGGATAGTAGCTAGCGTAGATGCACAGCGACAGATCTTGTAGAACTCTTCTTCGGTCGTACACTCGAGACCATTGATCGAAGCGAGGTTACAAACCTGCCATCCCGTATCGCCATTCTTATCCGTTGGGAAGAAGCCGATCTCACAGCAGGGGTTACATCCTACACCGAACTTATCACGCCAGTAAAGCCCAGGGTCACCACTCGTACGCATCGCCTCGAAGAGACTTTCGTAGAGCGAACGATCGACTTCACCACGATTAAGCGCAGCAGACATATTGAAGCGTGCACGCTGAGGGTTCGTCGTGAACCAGTCGCCATGCTTACAGTTCACCATCTCCGCATCTTCGGGAGAGAAGAGGATCATCAAAGCTGAGCGACGGACGCCCCCAGAGAGGACAGAGTCCGCTAGATGAGCGATGATATCCGTACACTGCAGAGCGGTCAGCTTGCGCTGGCCGGCATCGACGGCATCCTTGAGCAGAGCGCGGATCTTATCGAGGGCAACACGCAGACCATCAGGACCAGGAGCGATGAAGCGGTTAGCGATCTTAGCGCCCTTAGGACGGATCTCGGAATAATCGAATACGGGCTTCTTAACCCCTGCTACAAAGTAATGCTCCAGCAGACGATGGATCGCGTCAGCCCAACCTTCGATGCTATCTCCGATGATGAATACTTCATTCTCCGACTCTAGCTCTTCCTGACGAAGGAGATGAGGGAGCTTGTCGACGTGAGCCTGCTCGACAGAGAGACCACAGCCACATCCGCTAAGGAGAAGCCACTCCGTCTCACGGAAGACCTCTAGACGGTCACAGTGAGAGTAGCTACAGTTGTAAGATTTAGCGGAGGACTTCAGCACAGGCTCACCCCCAAACTGCAGGTTACGCTGAGAGCCAACGAACTTCTTCTTCTTATAATAGTCGATGGCCTCATTGAACTGGGTCATGAACCATTCGTTCTCCAGTGCCTGAGGGGCAACGGAGCTGAGGTGAGTGAGATGCATATCCTTGATGCGATCGACACTCTCCTCCCAAGTCTCTTTACGTCCCAGATCCTCTCGGTATAGGGAATACTTACTCTGGTAAACGTATTCTGATAAAGCACGTTTGCTCTCTGTCATGATGTAGTGACGCTATAGGGTGAATGATGATAGTAAGTTGTACCAGGAAGGTCCTGGGGTTTTGGTTTCCGGGTACAAATCTAATATAAAAAACTGGCAATATCCGACGAGGTTCATTGACACCTTTTGACATCCCAAGAAGAGTCCTACGCACCCCTTTCATCCTCAATACGATACCCCCTGAAGTATATTTTTTGACCCGCTCATCTTGCTCCCCCAAGACTATCATCAGCCTCTCCCCCACACCACCTGCCTCATTACTCCTTCACTCATCCTTCTTCTAGGGAAAGACCACAAAGACCAAAAGAAAAACGCCTAAACAACTAGAAATCAAACAACAAGCCACCCCGCCCCCTAACATAGACCTTTAACCAAGGAAAGGTAAACCTTATCTATACTAAAGGCTTACCTCCTTCGGGAGCAAGGTTAAGGCTCGCTCATCTGACACACTGGGCTTAGACACAAGAGCCACTAAGAAAAAGTCATCCCCTGCACACCAAGAGGTGTACAGGGGATGACCTTGGAGTAGGCTAAGAGCCTAGTAGGTGAACCCGTTGAGACGTACAGGCATATCCGACAGCGGATGTCCTGGCTCGTAGTAGTCAGAGATACTCATCCAGAACTCATCATTGGCTACCGAGTGCATTGAGTATTCATAGACACCAGGGGTCTTCTTGCTCTCGATCCACGTAAAGCGATAGGGCGAATGCTCTACTAGGGCATCGATCATACCACGCATGGCATTGCGGTTATAACGCCAATCATTGCCATCTTGAACGAACTTACGGAAGTAGACCTTCGCAGGCTCATCACTCACGGGAGCAAAGTCGAGGTAGTAGCTTAGCCAGCTATCTCCATTGGGACGGTAGAGCTTAAGTGAGACCTTATGATCGCCTCCATCTGTCTTACCGATATAGGCAAACTCATAGATCTGCGTACCTGCCGAATAGTAGGGATCGTTGGTGATCTCCCCGATGATACTATCCTGACCCTGCTTAGGCCCTGATTGGTACTTGGCACCATTGGTTCTGACGACCGCATTATGGACGTCATCCCCAGCCCAGTACTCATAGAAGAGCGCGCGGATCTTATACTTTGTGAGGTCAAAGTAGGCCGACTGGATCTCGAGCTTCTCGCCTGATGGAGAGAGAGCATGATAGGTCGTCCCATCCTTCTCTACCTTGATCTGGCGGAGGAACTCGGTACCGATCTGTCCGACCTGACCCTTCGAAGCGTCACGCTCATCGATGAGGTCCTCTGGAGCAATGATCTCCATCCCTTCGGGCGTGAAGTAGATAGGAAGCATACGCTCCTTCTCATCACCGACCTTCACCTGAAGCTGACGAATCAGCCCGAAGATCGACATCTTCACCTGCTTGCCTCCGATCGTCGTCGTATGAAGTGCCTTGCCATAGAGCGCTTGGCGAACCTCCTTCACCTTATCGATGTAACTCTTGGGAGACTCCTTTAGACGGATGAGTTGCATACGATTGTTGCTGTAAGCCCCAATGAGCTCGATCGTATCCTTATTGGCACTGACATCCCCAACGGTAAACTCAAAGTCCCCTTCGAGCCCCTGAAGCAGGGTATTACGTGGCTCTGAATAGCGCCCTAGGGCAGGATTACGCGTATCAAAGGTCAGGCGGATACCCGACGCATTATAGAAGTGGTAGGTCGACTTGATGACTTCTTCTAGATCTTCCGAGTGAGTCTCTACAGCACCAGCTTCTCCGAACTTGAAGGCGAGATTGATCCCTCCATACTGATAGCTCCCAGGAAGGAGTACCATGCGCCATCCATGCTCACTACCCTGGAGTAGCTCATCGAGGACTTCCATTTCCTTCGTGATGTAGAGAGCTGGCTTATCTTCTCCCGTAGGTAGATCTTCGTACATCTTACAGGAGGAGACTAGGGCGGTGGCTGCTAACGCCCAAGCTAAATATCTTCTCATAGCAGTCTAGTATTTAGGGATAGAAGAGTAGTACGAAGGAGGAAGCTTCGTAAAGTCATGCTTGATAAACTCATTGAAAGCAGGTACCGACCAGCCCGCACCATTCTTGCTAGCAGACATACGACGGTTAGCTTCTGCACGAACGACATCAATGTCTAGATTGTAGTTCGTCTTCAAGTACTCCTTCATGATCTCAAGCTTGCGCTCCAGAATCTGACGTCCCGTATAGAGAGCCTCAGGCTTGTACTTATGATCGGCCTGCACCATCAGTTGTTCCCATTCCTCTGGGAGCAAGACCATGTAGGTACCATAGAGCTCAGCGATATCTTCTTCAGGATTCTTACTAGCGTAATCCGAAATGAAGCCCGCCGTGAGAGAAGAAATACCACGCTGATACCAATAGACGAAGGCATTATCCCCCTGGTAGTCCGAGATAGTCAGCTTGATGAACTCCTCTGGGATCGGACTCTCTTGGTGCAGCGTGTGCGCTGACTCGTGGTAGAGGGTCTGGATATAGTTATCTCTTGCTCGCTGGTAATAGTAGTTGAAGGACGATGAGCTAAAGTTAGGATCGTCGTAGTAAGGGATCACTAGGTTATTGATATCGTAGACCAGAATCATCCCGAAAGGAGCTTCCCCAAGGAGGTTCTGCGTAGGTCCATAACCAAGCGTACCAAAGAGGACAAGCTGCTTGATGGTATGACGCTCAGCAAATCCTGGAGGAGCTACCTTGTCATAGACTTCGAAGAAAGTATAGCGCATAAGGTTGATATACTTCAGTGCTTGAGCTTCCGAAGCAGGACCAAGCTTATACTGGTTACTCGCCAGACGATCTTCATATCGATAGCGGATATCTACATTATATCGCTTACCGAAGTAATTCTGGATATACTTCTCGACCTCCGTCATCTTCGTCGTATCCTTTGCAGAGTAGATCGAACGCGTCGGGTCGACTTCATCCGCAGAGGTTCCACAGCTAGCAAAGGCAGCCGATAGGAGCAGCGATGCGATGATCTTATTAAATAGTTTCATAGCTGTATAGCACATTAGCGTGGATTCTGCTTGATCTTACCGGTGACAGCGATCTGAGGCAGAGCGATAGCTTGGCGAAGATCAGTACCTAGGAGAACACCTTCATCCAGTACACCGAACTCACCAGCACCAGCATCAATCTTCTTCCAGCGATAGACATCAATGCCGTAGCGACGGATGTCTTGCCAGCGAAGACCTTCATGCAGGGTGAGGACACGACGGCACTGGAGGACATACTGAAGGAGAGCTTCCGTAGCCGTACCCTCGGTAATCGAGGAGCCATCATGGAGCTTGAAGTGTGCCTTCGTCAGATGCTTCTTGGGAGAACGCGTTGTTCTGTCAGCATAAGGGAGGGCTGCATAGTAGTCTTCGATCTCCTGCTGCGTGAAGGTACGCTTAGCGACAGCTGCACGTAGATAAGCATTCGTCCAGACGTTGAGGTCTGCTAGCCCACCTTCGAGATCACCAAGACGGATCTTAGCCTCTGCACGATTGATGAGTGCCTCATCCGTCGTTAGCTGCACCTCTACCGTACGATAGGAATTAAGGATAGGCATCTTAGGCTGATAGACCTTATCCGTAAAGACCTTATCGAAGATATAAGGAGCGAAGTAGTACTCGTCACGGTTATTCCTCACATTCCAGATATTCTTCCAGAGAGTCTCATCGGCTGCACACTTATTGGAATGCGTGTAGCGTGAGTTCGTGAAAGTCTCCCCTGAAGATGTCACATCCTGGAAATAGCCATTGAGTGAAATCACCAAGAGGTTCGCAGGGTTAGTAGGCTTATAGTAGACTAGAGCCTTAGCATTGGCATTCGCGGCATCTACTCCAGTAAAGTCTCTTGCCCAATCACGAAGATGAGAAGCAGGATTACTACCTAGGAGCTTATCGGCATACTCCTTCGCTTTCTCTGGCTGATTATAGTACAGATAGAAGCGTGTAGCGAAGGCATAAGCAGCCTCTGCCGTGAAGTGGAAGTGCCGAATATCGCTCTGATAAACATTGTAGCGCTCCAAGAGAGGTATAGCAGCTAGCAGATCCTTCTCGATAAGCTCGTAGGTACGCTTGACTGTTTCTCTAGGATAGTCAGGGAGGATGGTCGTGACACGCTCAGCGACGTAGGGGACCCCCATGTTCGTAGCTCCATCCTGCCCATCAAAGTTGAACGGCAGAGCAAAGATATTGGCTAGCTGGAAGTGTGACCAAGCACGAACGGCTAGAGCCTCACCCCGAGATGCCATATTACGTTCCCCAAAGTCCTGCGTCTCCTCGATGAGTGTGAGGACTTCGTTGGCCTGTGCAATAGCATAGTAGCAGGCCTCCCAAAACTTCTGCGGACCATCGAAGTAGGCTACTCCATCCGTGGTAGTGATAGGCTTCCAGTAGGTCGCCCAGTCATGGAAATCTTGACGATAGGGATTACGCGTTTCATCTTCATACGTGTTATCCGAAGAGAGCTCCGACATATTGGCTAGCGAAGAGAGCGGATAAGCGTAGGTCAAGAAACGACTGATCTTATATGGGGTGTTCCCTTCGACGAGCGCTCCATCAGGATTCTCGTCAAGGAACTTATTACACGAGCTCATTCCTAGGACTACACCTGTAGCTAGGGCAAGGCTCAGTAGTTTAGAAAACTTCTTCATGCGATATGCATATTACACCACGTAGATGGTCTAGAGACCAACGGTAGCCGTGAAGATGTAGGTGTGAGGCTGGTAGCTATAAGGAAGAGCTCCATTAAGCTTCTTGTCGGCATAGAGGAGGGCAACATTAGAAGCTTGTAGCTTCAGAGCCAGAGACGAGAAGCGGAGGCGCTGAACGAAGCTCTTAGGTACGGTATAGCTTAGTGAGATATCACGAAGCTGGACATAGTCCGTCTTAGCTACGCGCACGTCAGACTTATTATAGTTTTCGTAGGCATTGCTAAGGTAGGGGTTAGCCTGACGATGAGCATCCGTAGCGATCACGGGGACGTCTGTACGATCTTCATCGCCTGCACGAAGCCAACGACGGTTGAACTCCTTACCCATGACTTGGTAGTCGTTATACTGGGTAGCGAACTGCTCTGGTAGGCGCATGACAGCACCGAAAGAGTAGTAAATGTAGACCCCTAGACGGAAGTTCTTATAGCTAAAGCTATTGTTAATCCCCCCAAGATCTGTAGGCGTCTTGGTACCTGAATACATGAGATAATCGATCTCATCAGGAGCATAAGCCGTCCAAGCTACCTGTCCACCCGTACGAGGGCTCGTGATATGACGTCCGTCAGGGAGGACATCTGCACCAGAGGGGAGGAAGAAGCGAGGATGCCCATTAGCATCCAGCTTATAGAAGGGGATAGAGAAGAGCGAATTCAGTGGGTAGCCTTGGCGAGCAGCACCATCGGTCAGGTTAGTGACAGAGGGGTTCGTATTCAGGCGAGTCACCTTATTCGTATTGTGCGTATAGGTCACAGAGGTAGACCAAGAGAAGTCCTTACTACGGATATTCTGTGTTGTCAAGGATACTTCTATCCCGTTAGAGGTCATCTGCGCCACATTACCATATAGGCCATCGACGAACCCACCTGTACCCTGTGGGTTCACCTGGTCAATAAGGTCACGACCCTGACGATTAAAGAATGTCAAGCCCGTAGAGATACGTTCGTCAAAGAGACCAAAGTTTACCCCCAAGTTCAACTCATACATCTTTTCATAGGTAAGGTTGAAGTTCGCAGGCTCATTGATATAGAGACCTGGCTCGATGAGGTTAGCATCTCCGAAGAAGGGGAGTAGCGTCTGCAGACGAGGCAGAGCATTGTGGACGTAAGGGATCGTACCCGACATCCCGTAGGAGAGATTCGCTGAGAGCGAAGAGAGAGGACGAAGCTTGGGGAAGAAGCTCTCCTGATCGATCGACCAAGTACCCCCGACATTCCAAGTAGGGATCCAGCGGATCGTACGAGCCGAGCCAAACTGGTTCGTCCCTTCTCGACGGTAGGACGCATTGACACGATAGCGTCCGAGGTAGTTATAATCTACGTTCCCGACGAAAGACACCCCACGGTTCAGCGTTGGATGGATCTTATAGTACTGCTTGCTCTGGTTACGCAGGTTCGTAAAGAGAAGTGGAGAGTAGGTCGTTAGATACCCCAGATCATAGTTTACGCCATAAGCATCAAACCATTCATTGAGGCGACGCTCCTCGAAGACCTCAAGGCCACCGACAGCAGAGACACTATGCGCTCCATTCGCACCGAAGGAGTCGTTATAGTGTAGCTTTACCTGACCATCATAGCGCTCTTCGATAATATTCTGGCTATTGCGAATCCCCCCGTAAGGCATAACTACCTGTGGGATTGCCTTCGGGTCATCTAGAGGACGATAGAGGCGGGAGTTATTAGAGCGGATGATACTCTTGCTGGTGTTACGGTACACCTGAGCAGCATTGGACTGTTCATCACGATCTGTAGAGCCATACTGGTCTAGGTAGCGGAGAGCTCCAAGGGCAGAGAAACGAAGCTGATCAATGGGCTGCCAGTTAATGGTCGCCTGAATGCTCATATTAGCCTTCTTGTAGTCACTCGTATTGTGCATCATCTCATGCTTGATGTTGAATGGCGTATCATCATAAGCATAGTAGGCATTAGGATCTAGCGTACGGCTCGCTGTGCGTGCATAGCTCGCAGGGCGGAAATCGCCACCATAATGGTACTTCGAGAAGGCAGCTGACGAACGGACACCAAAGCTCCAACCCTTGAATGGGCGGAAGTCTGCGTTGAAGTTCACCGAGTATTCCTGAGAGTTCTCATACTTATTCCACCCTGGATCGAGGGCAGCATTAAGTGAGGCGTAGTAGTTAGCCTTCTGCGTCCCCGTGGAGAAAGTCAAGGTATGCTGGTGGCGGATGCTATGCTGGTAGAGTTCCTTAAACCAGTTCGTATTACGAAGCTCTGCAGAGCGGAAGTAAGCTGTACGCCCTTCATCCGTATTGAGTGCTCCGTAAGTACCATTGCCATCCTTATAATTGTAGATCTGATTATATAGCCAGCCGTAGACTCCGTAGCGAGAAGAGATGAAAACCGATGAATTATCCAGGCTCTTACCATTAACCATCTCGTTGAAGACAGCCATCTGGTCTTGGGAGTTCAGGATATTAAATTCTCGGTAAGAGGGGATCGCTCGGTAGGATAGCTCAGCCTGATAGGTGAAGCTATTCGTACCTTGTCCGGCCTTGCTCGTACGTACGGAGATTACCCCCCCGAGAGCACGCTGTCCATAGAGCGCCGTAGCTGAGGCGTCGTTAATCACCTGGAAGCTCTGAATGTCACTCTCTGAGAGACCAGGGAGAGCCGCAGCGATGAGTCGCTTAGCTTCTGGCGAGGAGAGGTCGGCTACGTTGAAGTCCTTATCCTCCTTGTAGATCACTCCATCGATAACCCAGAGCGGATAGTAAGTGCTCTTCACCGAAGTCGCTTGACGCATCGTCGTGACTCCAGCAGCGTGCACTTCGTTCTCGAGCTTCACCAGGAGCGTATCCGCTGTGGCTTGCTTCTCGAGGGTTTTCTTACCCGTGAGGGAGAAGACGAGTGTGGTGTTCCCACTCACCTGAATGGCGAAAGCTCCATCTGTTGCAGAGAGTGTACGCTTCGAAGCATCCTGTTTCGAGGTGATCGTGACGCCCGAGAGGGGTACTCCGGACTGATCTACGACCTTTCCTCGCACGAGGATTGTCTGAGCATACACAGGCAACGCACCAACGAGAGCCAAGATCAGGCAAGCGACGAGACTACGTAAATAAGTTACCATAATCCAATCTTGATGCTGTATTTGTTTTATGCTGAATTGCAGGCACAAATATATACAAAACTTGCTACGACACAAGTCAACTCCTGTCTTTGCATACCATAGCCCCCTTTTATGTTGTTCATTTTGCTCACATTTATATACATTTCGAGGTAAAATGACACAAACCTCGGAATGCTATCCCTAATTGCCAATCCTAATACCTATATCCTCTCTCATCGCTTTCTGAGGAGGTAAACACCAAATACTTTTTAAGTTTTTATAGGAAGTATATTTCTCTCCTTGGCTCACCCCCTACCCTACCCCTCCCTTTCTTTCCCCTCCCCGATCGACCTCCTCTCCCTGACATCCAGCCAACACCTAGCGAGCAGAGGTAAACCGCCCAAGTAGCCTCTCAAAAAGGTCTACCTTCTCCTCCCCAGAGGTATACCTCTAGAGAAGCAAAGCACAACCTTTCCGAGAGTCAAGGTCAGGGCTTTGCTGGACGAAGCGCCGGACAAAAGACCCAACAGGAAGCTCTGGCAAACCACTTGGGCAGATCTCGGCATAAGACAAGGCAAAAGAAACTCCTCCCAAGCTAGTAGCTGGATGCTCGCTAGCTTGGGAGGAGTGATCGGGAAGGGAGGGCAAAGATGAGCGTTAGTGCTCTTCGGGCTCCGGCCAACCTTGGGCTCGAAGGCGAATCTCCGCCCCATCTGTCGTCACGAGGTAGTTACCCGCCTCCGGCTCGGTCACATGCCCAATGACGTGAATGCCCTCGATCCGGCGCAGCGTGTCAAGCTCTGTAAGAGGCACCGTAAAGACGAGCTCGAAGTCTTCGCCACCGTTCAGTGCGACCATCGTCGTAGACATCCCCAGCTCCTCTGCCATGCGGTGAGTCTCTACGTCTACCGGCAGACGATCTTCGTAGATACGCACCCCGACACCACTCTGCTTGGAGAGATGGAGAAGCTCTGAGGCTAGCCCATCGGTGTCATCGATCATCGCTGTCGGACGAAGGCCTTCGGCTCGTAAAGCGAGGATAATATCTTGGCGAGCCTCGGGCTTGAGCTGGCGCTCAAGGATATACTCGTGCTGAGCAAAGTCAGGATCAAACTCCCCCTCTTGTCCTGCGAAGACACGCTTCTCACGCTCCAGTAACTGAAGTCCCATATAGGCTGCCCCCAGATTGCCTGAGACGCAGATCAGGTCAGTAGGCTTCGCTCCCGAGCGATAGACGACCTCTTCGGGACGAGCCACCCCCACAGCCGTGATACTAAGGCATAGCCCCGTAAGGCTAGCGGAGGTATCTCCTCCGACGAGATCGACCCCATAGCGCTCACAGGCTAGACGTAGCCCTGCATAAAGCTCCTCCAGATCCTCCACAGCGAAACGCTGAGAGACCCCCACCGAACATAGAAGCTGCTGCGGATGCGCATTCATCGCATAGAGATCGGAGAAGCTCCCGATAGCAGCCTTATAGCCTAGATGTTTCAGCGGCGTATAGGTCAGATCAAAATGGATACCCTCTAGGAGCAAGTCGGTTGTTAGGAGCGTCTGCATACCATCAGGCGTAGCGATGACGGCAGAATCGTCTCCTACCCCCTTGAGGCTACTCTCGTGGCGCAAGGGAAAGGCTTCGGTCAAGCGATCAATCAGGGCGAACTCGCCGAGCTGGGAGATTTCAGTTCGTGACATAGGATATATAAAAAGGGGGCGGAAGACGACGACTCTTCCCTAGTATTGCAAGGAGCGAGGCAAGGCCACAGCTACCTTATGAATCATCTGTTGGAAGCTCTCTGGCTTAAACAAGATCTCCGTCGTGATCGGGAGGAAGAAGAGATGCAAACGAAAGTCTTCGGCTAGGCTAGCATAGCTATCCGCCAGGCGCACGGCATCCTTCTCCGTCGTGATGACATAGAGGGGCGTGGCGGGCGTCTTAGCCTGTGCTTCACGCCAAGCTCGCTCGATCTCCTGAAGGTCAGAGGAAGTGAAGAGATGGTGATCTCGATAGGTCAGCTCATCGACAAGCTCATACTGCTCACGCAGGTAGCTTAGGAAGGGAGCAGGAGAAGCTACACCCGAGAGCGCTAAGACCTGTGTCCCTTCAGACAAGGTCCGCTCATCGGCCTCACAGAGACTCCCCAAGGAACGAGGAGCTAGGTACTGAATGCGAGAGAAGAAGATCTGCTGGTGAGGATAGAGAGCTAGATTGCGCTGCATGATCCTCAGCTGGATCGGAGAGATATCTGCCGAACACTTCGTCAGGATGATGCAGTCCGCCCGATAGCGTGCCGTAGCAGGCTCACGCAGTCGCCCAAAAGGCAAGAGAGCATCTTCATGAAGCTCCCGAGAGGCATCCACCAGCAGGATACTGAAGGAGGGATGCACATAGCGATGCTGGAAGCCATCATCCAGCAGGATCACATCCGGACGATCCTGAGGGGCTAGACTAAAAAGGTGACGTATAGCCCTACGACGATTACCATCGACGATGAAGCGCACCTCGGGATACTTCAGCTTGATCTGCTTCGGCTCGTCTCCGACCTCACTGACAGTGGAGTCAAGAGTAACCTCACATAGCCCCCGACTCTTACGTCCGTAACCTCGGCTAATGACAGCGATGCGGTGGCGAGATCGGAGAATAGAAATCAGGAGCTCCACATGAGGCGTCTTCCCAGTACCCCCTACGGTGATATTACCGACGCAGATGATCGGTATCTGGTAGGACTGCTCCTTGAGGATGCCTTGGTTAAACAAGAAATTACGCAAGCCGACCCCCGCCCCATAGAGCAAGGAGAGGGGATAGAGGAAGGGATTACGGCTTTGCTTCATTGCCTAGAGAAATCGACATTAATAGGCCTGATATTCGTAGGGCAAGCGTGCCTGAATACCACGATAATGAGTAGAGAAACGGAGGAGCTCCTGTAGCTTCTTCTCCTCATCACTCATAAACACTCGGCGAAGACGTGCCTGGAAGCTGTCCGAATTCTCACTAGAGAACAATTGATCAAGCCAGCTCTGGGAGGTCTCACCGTAGTAGACTTGGTAGTTACCCTCCTTAAGTCCCGCCAACTTGGCTGCATGGCGGATAGCCACATCTAGTCCCCCGAGTTCATCAACTAGACCTAGTTCCTTCGCCTTCGCTCCAAGCCAAACTCGACCTTGAGCGATCGAATCAAGAGCAGGGATAGCGATCTTACGGCCTTCGCTCACTCGGCTGAGGAAGGTCCTGTAGCCCCGCTCCACCTGGTGCTGTATCAGCGCACGCTGCTCAGGGGTAAGTGGGCGAAGAGAGAAGCCAAAGAAATTACTGGCATCCATATCTGCATAGCGAGAGGTCTGCACGACATCTACGTTGAGGCCAAAGCGCTTAGCCAGCTCGGAGGCATCAGGTAGCATCCCGAAGATACCGATCGACCCCGTCAACGTCATAGGGCTAGCGACAATAGCATCTGCTGCCGAAGCAATATAGTATCCCCCCGAAGCAGCGACGTCACCCATCGAGACCACGACCTTACGACCTGTAGCTCGGAGCGACTTGACCTCATGCCAGATTTGCTCAGAGAGGAAGGCGCTTCCCCCTGGAGAGTTGATACGAAGGACTACAGCCTTAACATCATCTTCGCTACGCAGGTCACGTAGCTGACGAGCTAGGCTTGCTGTGATCCCATCCCCTTGCTCCGAGATCTCTCCCTCTGCATAGAGGACAGAGATAGCAGGGTCATCAAGTCGTCCCTTCTCTGCTGGGTCAGGCAATCCAATAAGATCGGCTAACCCAACCTGGTGTAGATCCTCCGTCTTTACTCCTACTCGGCGAGCGACAAGGTCTGCCACATCCAAGCGATAGGCCAACGTATCGACCAAGCGATGACGCACGAAGTCTGCTGCTTCGCCGAAAGCTATGCCGTCATCAGCATACTGACGCAAGCTGTCGACTGGGATCTTTCGAGAGGAAGAGATCCCCTGAAGGAGATAGTTCCAGATACCCGATAGGTATTCACCGACTTGCTCCTTATTGGGCTCACTCATATGATCCAGCATGAAAGGCTCGACGGCACTCTTATAAGTACCGACCTTGAAAATCTCGGCCTTAATACCAAGCTTCTCGAGAGCTCCCTTAAAGAAGAGATTACTTGAGGCCAACCCGACGAGCTGGACTGTCCCCTCGGGATTAAGGATCACCTTATCGGCTACCGAAGAGAGGTAGTAGGCCTTCTGTCCATAGCCATCTGCATAGGCATAGATAAACTTACCCGACTTCTTGAAGTCCTCAAGGGCAGCACGCAGGTCAATGGTCGAAGCCATTCCTCCTCCGTAATTATCCAAGTTCAGGTAGATCCCTCGGATACGATCGTCCTCCTTAGCCTTGCGGATACTTGCTAAGGCATCCGTCAAAGAAACGGGAGTCTCTTCCTTACTAGGTAGGCCGAAGCCCCAAGGGAGACTGCGCCAGTCATCCGTAACGACCTTCTCGGAGATCGTGCTAAGGGAGATTCTGAGGACACTGTTCTTCTTCAGCTCTATCACACCTGAGCCAGAAGAGAAGGTAGTAGCTATCCCTGCTAGTAGAGAGAAGAACAAAACTAAAGTGATGAGCGTACCGATGATATTAGCACCGAGGAAGGCTATGAAGGCTGCGAGAACAGTCTTCCAAAAGCCAAGAGGCTGTTTCGTGGAGTAAGGCTTTTCCATGAGTTACGAAAGATAGCTGTGGTGGCATCTATTGACAGTTGAATCTATGCTGGAGGGACTATGATCGCTTAAGCAAGAGAGGCAAGCAGAGCTCTGAAGGAGGTTACCTTCTCCTCGACAAGGCTATTGATCATCCCATAAGCACAAATCTTCCAAGCACAAATATACTAATTCTATTACGTCATAGAGACTTGCATACCTTCAGCCAGTCCATCGATAGCTAGAGGAGAGGGCTAGCTACCACAGAGCGAGGTAGTACCCTCCCCTAGTAGATAGAATGGGAAGATCCCTTGCGACACCCACCTTGAGCAGGCGAGTATCACAAGGGATCTACTCTAAATGTTGCTAGCAGGAAAGTCTAACAGACGTATTCCTCACCGCGGACGACACGACCACGATGCATCACGAAGCGGAGCTCCAGATCTTCGTCTAGGAAGAGAATGTCAGCATCTAGCCCTGCCTTCAATGCCCCCTTCGTATCCTCGATCCCCATGATACGAGCTGGCGTATGGGAGATCATGTAGACGGCATCGATCAGCGGGATGTTAGCCTTCTGCACAGCGGTACGAACCAGCAGATCCATCGTCGCCACACTACCAGCTAGAGCGGAGCGGTCGGATAGCTTACATACGCCATCTTCGACGATCGCATGTCCCGTAGGGTCCTTGAAGTCTGCTCCTGTACCCGTGTAGAGCAGGGCATCCGTGGTGAGAGCCATGCGCTCACGCCCCTTGACAGCGTAAGCCAAATGAACCATCGTCGGAGGCACATGAATACCATCACAGATCACCTCGATGTCAAAGTCAGGCATATCGAGGATCGTCTCTACAGCTCCTGGCTCTTTATAGACCCCGACCTTGTGAGAGACCTTCATCGCATTATAGAAGTGTGTCCCTAGCGTGTAGCCATGCTCCCATGCTGCTCGGACATCCTTGTCATTCGCCTCGGTATGCGCTAGCGATACGACGACACCCTTATCCTTGATATATCGTCCGAACTCGAGTGCCCCCTCGATCTCGGGAGCTGCATCCCAGCGCTTGATGATACCAGCACCACGCTCCATGATCTTGGTATACTCCTCGGGGCGGGCTGGACGGATCAGCTCGGGGAGCTGAGCCCCTGCCATCTTCACAGCAAAGTAAGGTCCCTCCAAGTGAAGACCTTCGACCGAGGACTCATCATCCTGCATCAGGACCTCTGCGCACTCGATCCCCTTCATGATCGTCTCGTAGCTCGAAGTCGATAGTGTGGGGAAAATCGTCGTCGTACCCTGCTGGAGGTGATAGCCTGCAGCTGTACGGAAGGCCTCCACTGTACCATCCATGAAGTCAGCACCAGCTGCTCCGTGGACATGCATCTCGATACCCCCGGGGATGATGTACGATCCGCGGGCATTGATCGTGCTTGCCCCTTCGATCGGTAGATCGGTGTTGAGGATAGCCTTGATTTTCTTGCCTTCGACTAGGACAGATCCGCCATCAATCCACCCCTCGGGGGTGAAGATGCGACCACCTATGATTTGCTTGTACATATAGTAGAGTGTATTATTTGAAGTGAATTAGATATTGACTAAGTAGGTGAACAGGAAGTCCCATGACCGTATAGAAGGAGCCACAGATCTGTCGGATGCCTCGATAGCCGATCCATTCCTGGATACCGTAGGCTCCTGCCTTATCTAAAGGCTTATAGTGCGAGACGTAGTAGTGGATCTCCTCGGAAGTCAAGGGTAGGAAGGACACCTCCGCCGTATCACTAAAGGTCTCCATCCGCTCTAGGGTCGAGAGCGTCACACCCGTAGTCACATGGTGCGTACGACCACATAGACGATGAAGCATAGCCTCGGCTTCGGCTTCATCGGCAGGCTTGCCCAAGACTTCATCCTCCAGGAAGACGAGCGTATCGGCTGTGATCAGGAGACTATGCTCATCCAGCTGTGGACGATAAGCCTTAGCTTTCACTTGGGAGAGGTAGGCTGGGATGTCCTCTGGACGCATATCCGCAGGGTAGGACTCGTCCAAATCCTGCAGACGAACCAGCTCAAAGGGCAGGTCCAGTCCTCGGAGTAGCTCCTGTCGTCTTGGCGACTGCGAGCCTAGTAGCAAGCGATAGCGCTGTGTGAGGTCTGACCAGATCATAGGGAGGGAATTACCAGCCGAAGCCTTCGGAGAGTGACCACTGCCCGTTAGCTCGGAGTGTCTGCTCGATGACGTCACGCACTACGCCATATCCGCCATCACACAGGGAGATATAGGTAGCGACAGACTTCACCTCGGGAGCAGCATCAGCGGGAGCACAGGGCAGGGCTACCAGCTTCATAATAGGGATATCGGGGATATCATCACCGATGTAGGCGATTTCCTCGGGGCGGATACCCGCCTCACGACAGAGGACTTCGAGCTGAGCAGCCTTATCGGAGACACGCATATAGATATGCGATACCCCCAGCTGACGAAAGCGCTGGGTCATCGCTTCGCTAGCGCCTCCGGAGATGACAGCGAGCGTATAGCCACACTTGACTGCGTACTGCATAGCGTAGCCATCCTTGACATTGACTGTTCGCATGGGCATACCATCCGGGCCGATAGGGCTTACTGTGGCACTGACTACACCGTCCATATCGAGGACGAACGCGCGAATACGAGAAAGGTCAAAGGGGATGCTGCTCATACTTCCTAAAAGATTTACTTTACAAAGGTACATTAAATCCCTGGACTACTCTGCCCCCAGCGAGAGAGCTAAGGCAAGAGCAAGGGAAACTCCTCGGTGTATGCCACCCAACACTTACCATACAGCCCCAAAAGCCAGCCCACGCCCCATAACAAACCTTCGTTTGCTAGGGCGTGGGCTGGCTTAGTCTGAAGCTAAGGTATAGATATCAGCTTAGTGCTTGCCGTCAATCGTGATCTTGAGGTCTTCCGTCCCTAGTGCAAGGGCTTGGAGCACCTTCTCAGAGTCACTCAGTGTAGGCTTTGGAGCATTAGGATTCCCCTGCGAACCGCCCTGCCCTGCACCCGGCTTGAAGGTCTTCAGGAGGGCGTTAGGTACTTGGATCTGCACCTGAATGCCGGTCTCTGTCTTGACGACCTTGCCGATAGGGACTAGATAGGTGAGCTTACCCTCCGCATCGATCTGCATCTTGAGGACAGCCGTCTTAGGCTCGGCAAGCCCCGTAAAGATCGCTTCCTTGGCATCGATAACGACTTGACCGGGCGTAGCAATACCTCCGAGCAGAGGAAGGTGGAAGATATGATCGGCGACCTTGAGCTTTTTGCCATCTACGACGACCTCTTCGGGAGAAACGACCACGTTGGAGAGGAGCCAGGTACCCTTGAGCTGATCCAAGAGCTTAGGTTCCCCAGGGGTAGGCTGAGGCACGACCATGGGAGGCTTCTGCGGCTCGTCCTTAGACTTACTGCTACAGGAGGAGAGAGCAAGAGCGGTAGCACCCAAGAAGAGTAGCGTCGAGAAATACATACTTTTCATACGTCGGTGGAATGGTTAGGTGAGAGCTAGATGTGAAGCTAACTACCCAGGAGCTATCCTAGGCAGGAAGCATTTACAAAGGTAGAGATTTTCCTCACAAAGCTCTGCATACAAGAGCCTACCGACAGCACCCAGCTAAGCACAAGGCAACCTATCCCTACTAAGGCAAAACACATCCATAAATAAGTCCGCACAGACCCACCCCGAGAGAGCTTAACCTTATTCCTCGGAAAGGTTAGACTTTGCACTCGCCAAGCTATACCTCTTCCTCGACTAAGGTAGATCCTCACTGAGGGGACATCTTGGCTTAGTCTAAGGCAAGGCAACCAACCCACCCAGAGAAGCGCCCTCGTAGCAACGGGAGCAAGCACTAAAAGCAGGCGAGGCGCCATCCCTTTGAGGGATGACGCCTCGCACTTATCTAAGAGAGAGGGAAAACTTACTTGTTTTCGAGAGGGAAGCGGAAGAGCTTACCACCATCACCGACGAAGCTAGATCCATTCAGATTCGTGATGTGATACTCATTCTTCGACCAGTCCCAAGCACCCGTTTCGTCTTCGGTCACCTTACCCGTCTTGAAGTCACGCTTCTTACCATTGAGCGGATAGTAGACGAGAAGGTCAGGATCGGTAGGATCAACCATCTTCCACGTAGAAGCGGCGATCTGATCAGCCGTACGAGCGCTCTTGTAGACACGTACCTCACGAACGAGTTCGTTAGCTCCACCGATCCAAATACCATGGATCTCGTACTCACCGTCACGGATCTGCGTCTTGGCGACTTCCTGACCGTTGACGTAAACGAGAGTATTCGTACCATCGTAGACGAAGGAGAGCATGTACCATTCGTTATCCTTAGCAGAGAGCTTCGAAGCGGGGATATCAATCTGAGATCCACCGGTCTTGATCTGAAGCTGCTTAGGCGTGATGGTTACGTCACCGAAGCGCGTATAGATCTCGTCACGTACGCCACCACTAGTTTCGCTACCTAGGATGGATCGGTTATTTGACGTGTAGCTAGAGCGACGTACCATCGCCTCGAAGGTCCAAGCACCATACTTGCCAGAAGGCCACTGCGTCCCGATCTGAGAGCCACCAGACTTCCATGCCTTGGTATAGATGATCTGGTTAAGTACGAGAAGAGCATCCTTCTGGGCATCGATCACCTTGCTATCACTTCCTACGATTTCGATAGGCAGTGCATAGGCATCCCCCTTGAACTGAAGATCCTTGATCTTAAGAGGAATGCTAGCGACCGTATGATTGGACTCGAACGTAACGTTCGAAGCTAGCTCATACATAGACTCAGGTAGGAGCTGGTAGTTCGTACCATTCGCCTTGTTATAGCGATCGAGAGCTGCTTGTCCACCTGAGCGAAGCTGAGCGCTCACTTGACCATCTTGTGGCTTAGCAAGAGCGATCTTTAGCTCTGACACCTCTTGGTTAGCTCCGTCAGCGACGAAGAGCTGGTATGAGCTAGACTCCTTAGGTACGTAGACTCCTTGCTCTGTCTCGAACTTCGTAGCATCGTTCTTGAAGAGCTCATTCTGACAGCTGGCGAGTGTAGCTACAGCCAGCAGGGCATATACTAGTTGCTTCATTGTCTGAAGAGATTACTTAGTTCTTTTTAGCAGGTGCAGGGAGCTTACCCGTGAACTTACCAGGCTTGGTCTTATTACCGAATTCAAGCGCCTGACGGAGCCAACGGTAAGGGATCTCATCGCTCTTATCGTACTCCATGTGATAGGTACCGACACCTGCGACACGCTTACCATTGAGATCCAGCACAGCGTAGTCTGTGATCTGGCGACCACCCTGCATAGCTCGGACATCTGGATCAGCAGCAGAGTAGCCACGGCCATTACCTTCACGCCAGGTCTGCTCGTACTCTGCCGTGATGATCGTCTTCTCATCCCACTTATCGAGGTTGGGATGATTGACCTTATACTTGACCTGCCCAGCCGATGTTTCCCAATAAGCCTGGTAGATGTAGAAGTCAATCATCTTAGATGCTTCCGTAGAAAGCAACTCGGGCTGACCATCAAAGACAAGCATACGACCCTTAGGCTTAAGACGATCGTACATTGTCTTGATGAAGGCATACATCGCCGTGTTACCACTATTTTCCTCGATCATGGCGCCATTAGCGAGCGTTCCTGAGTGGCCATAGCCTGGCTCGTAGTCGATATCGAATCCATCCAAGTTATACTTCTCGATCGTATCACAGAGAGCCTCTGCGTAAGCGATAGCAGCCTTCTTCAGGTCGCCACCACCCTTGACATTGAACCAGTACTCATGCTCACGGCCCTTATAGTCTGTGGGAGTTAGAGGCCCCCCGAGGTCTTGGACGATCCAGCAGAGAAGAGCCTTACCACCCTTGACGTCCTGGAAGAACTTCAAGTCGAGCTTCTGAGACTCGGTCAGCGGTGTACGCGTACCCCAAAGAGATACGAAGTCCACGCTATCAGGAAGAGTCTTGAGGTGACGCATAGGGTCAGTCCCCTGTCCCGTCCAGTTACCATACCAGCCGAAGCCGAGTACGTGAGGAGTCGTGCGGTACTCACGGATCTTCTTGAAGTACTCACGTTGCGTATTATTAAGCTCCGCTTCCGTCTTGATCTCGATCAGTGGCTTAGCGGGAGGCTCAGGGATGATGCGCTCGATATTGCCTTGACCTGGGAAGGTCTTACGCTCAGGCTCCGTCCACTTGGAGCAGGAGGCGACGGCCAAAGCAGCCGTGGCAACCAGCATATATTTCGTTAGCTTCATAATGTGCTTAGATACGTAATAAGATTACTGTTGTACAGGGCGGTCGGCACGTACCCACCAGAGCTTCGTGCTACCCTTATCTTCACCACCGAGGAGAGAGGGGACAGAAGCCTTCAGGTTGGGGTTAGCCCCGTAGGAGAGAGGAGAGAAGGTGAAGCGCTCAGGTGTACGAGCTGTAGCAGGAGCACCGATACGGCCTTGAGCTGCAGCATCTGCAGGCTTCATGATGTAAGGATATCCCGTACGACGATACTCTGTCCAAGCCTCCATAGCATTAGGATAGAGAGCGAGGTACTTCTGCGTGATGATACGCTGTAGCTTCTTCTCCGTCGTAGCATCTTCATCCCACTTAGGAGAGACGTTACCTGCGGAGATATCGTCAGAGTAGTTGGCAGGGATGGTGCGACCAGACGTAGTCGATCCATCGTAAGCCATAGGTAGACTAGTCTTGTATAGGTAGTCACTAAGCTCTGCACCCTGCTCCTGGAAGGACTTGCGAACGCCCTCTTCATAGAGGCTCTTCACATTGCCTGAAGTCAAGCCATAGAGAGCAGCCTCAGCCTTGAGGAATGAGGTTTCAGAAGCACGGAACCAAACGACCTGCGTACCTTCCTCTACGTTAGGCTTAGAGAAGCTAGCCCCTCTATCCGTCTTACCATCCGTGTTAGCTGGAGCGATAGCGTAGTGCTCAGGTAGCCAATAGAGCCTCTGGCCAACAAAGTACTTATCGATACGGCTATCCTCATATCCCTTGAGGTAGGACCAGATCGTAGCACCCATACGGAGCTCATCATAGCCAATAGTTGCAAGGAAGGGGTTCAACAGAGGCTGCTTAGTAGAGCTACGCACGACGGCTTCATCTGCCACCTCAGTAATTGGTCCACCGTTCTGCATTGCCTTAGCGATATACTCCTTCGCAAGCGCTTCATCCTTAAAGTGGACACGCACTGCTAGACGAAGCATGAGGGAATTAGCGAGCTTTGCCCACTTCTTCGTATCGCCATTATAGATGATATCGTAAGAGGATGCTACAGTAGATGTTCCTTCGTGAAGGATCTTAGCCTGCTCATAGAGTTCCTTGAGCATCGCCTTATAGACCACTTCCTGAGAGTCAGGCGTAGGGGTGATATTACCATCCCCAGCCGTGGTATAAACGATCGGCCCCAAACCATCCGTAGCACGTGTCCAAGCAAGCACCTTCATCGTATTCGCTATGGCGAGTACCTGTAGTTCATAGGGATTAGTAGTCCCCTTGAGAGCTTGAAGGATCTCACGATAGGAGGCTGCAAAGTTCGCATAGAGTACTTCATAGATATACTTCATACGTCCCTCATTGGAGAAGTTCCAGCTAGGCTCAAGACGGAATCCCCAGTTATTATTCATGCCAAAGTAACCGATGTAGCTACCTGAGGACATGATATCTGTTGCAGCTAGGTCATTCCCTGGCCCCGTCGTTTCCGTGGGAGAGCCGATAGGGATAACCTTGAGTTGCATAGTCAGGAGAGGACCACCATAGGACAGACCCTCACGACGGAGCTCTTCATTGGTTAGACCAAGAGAGCCTCTATTGACTTCCTCCTGATTACAAGATGCTAGAGAAAGCACTGCAAGCAGGGGAAGGATATACTTCTTCAGTTTCATAGAGCTGTGTTCTTTCATTAAGATGTACACGGACGGCTTAGAAGTGGAGCTTCAGACTAGCACCGATCGTACGCTGGCTGGGAAGCATGAAGTTATCATATCCCTGACCGAAGGTACCTGTGCCGGCAGTGAGCTCGGGATCATAAGGTGCCTTGTTATAGATCATGGCGAGGTTCGTGCCGTAGACCGAAAGGGTAGCCCCCTGAATAGCCTTGCTTAGGAAGGTCTTCTGGAGGAAGTTCTTAGGCAGGCTGTAGGAGAGGCTCAGCTCCTGCAGACGAACATTGGTAGCCGAGTAGACATAGTAGGAGTCAAGCGTAGAGACAGCAGTGTAGTAGATCTCTGGATCAACATTGAAGTTTGGTCCAATAGATACGCTACCCTGAGCACGAGCATCTGCAGAAGCCTGGGAGACTCCATAGCGGTCCAGGGTAGCCTGCGTCTTAGAGATCACGATACCACCAAGGCGTGCAGTGAAGAGGACATTCAGGTCAAAGCCCTTGAATGCGAAATTATGCTTCCAACCAAAGTTCCACTTAGCATTCACCGAACCAAGCTTCATGGGCTCAATCGGCATGGTGCTAAGCTGCTGGCCATCGGGATAGACGAGCTTTCCGTCTGGACGACGTGCAAGATCCTGCGTAGCGTAAACATCACCGATCTCACCACCTTCACGCAGACGGAAGCGTCCCATCTGAAGGTCCGTTAGGTCAAAAGTCTGCTTCGTGAGTGGATTATAAACGCCAGAACCAAGCTTAATGATCTTATTGCGGTTGGCCGTTGCCGTTACGTTGGTACCATACTCGAATTCACCAAACTTCTTATTGAAGCCGAGGGTCATTTCGATACCGCGGTTGCGGACATTACCAGCCTGAACATACAGTTTCTTGTAACCAGTACTTGCATCAAGATCGGTAGGAAGAAGCTGGTTGTAGGTATTCGACTGATAGATCGTAGCTGCGAATGAAAGAGCACCGCCGAACCAGCGAGAGTCAATACCAAGTTCATACGAACGAGTACGCTCTGCCTTGAGGTTAGAGATAGGATAGTATTCGAATGGCTCTACCTTACCGCCCTTCAGCTTACGCGTCTCCGTACCAGGAGTCAAACCAGCAAAAGGAATTGGCGAACCTACTTCCGTGTAAGATCCACGGACCTTCAAGAAACTGAGGTAAGGACGTACAGCATCCTTAGCATCTTCGCCGATCAGCTCAGTAACGATAGCAGAAAGACCGATCGATGGGTAGAAGATCCAGGGGTCTGAGCTATTGACGAGCTTAGATGGCTTATCCGTACGACCAGTGATCGTCAGATAGAGGGCATTGCGCCAAGCGAGTTCAGTAGAAGCGAAGATCGCAAAGTTATTATCGCGAGACTCGCCCTGAGAAGGAGAAGCCTTCGTAGCATCGATATTCTCAAAGATGAACTTGTTGGGGACGCGAAGTAGGTCTCCGCCATACCCATGGCTGGTAGAAGTATATTCTTCAAAAGAAGTACCGACGTTAGCTGTCAGACGGAGGTCCTTAGCGATTTCGCCAGCATAGTTCACCATGATATCACCATACTTCTGCTTGTAGTAGCCATTAGAGTAGGCATAGGAGCCATAAGGCTTAGCATAAGTTGTGATCGTGGAAGCATAGCGCTTGTCTTCACGTTCGCTGTGCGTATTATCGAGACGAGCACGAGCAGCGACATTCAGTTCCTTAGTGATATCATACTTCACCAAACCAGACAGCATATAGCGGTCCTTCACCTCAGGACGGAGGTTACGGTAAGCGATCCAGTAAGGATTCTGAATATCCATACCGAGGTCACCTGGAGACCAAGACTGCATACTGTAACCACGTGTCTGATCATAGCGCTCGAAGATCTTCTCCTGCTCGAAGTCACGGTTACGTGGATAGAGGTAGAGACCTACGATAGGGTTGAAGTAGGTACCATAAGGGACCATGTTATTGGCATAGTCACGGATGTAGCTAGCCGATACATCGAGGGTCAGCTTATCGTTGAGGAACTTCGCCGTATTACGGATCGAAGCATTGTAACGGTGATAAGCGTTGTTGGGGACAATACCCTTCGAGTTGAGGGCAGAAGCAGAGAAGTAAGTCTGATTCTTATCTGTACCCGTAGAGAAACTGAAGGCATTATTAAAGGTCGTCCCAGTCTGGAAGAAGTCCTTCACGTTATGCGTAGAAGGAGTAGCAAGCTTGTCACCCCATGAATAATGGCTATTAGGCTTAGCCCCGTAGATATTCTGGAATCTTGGTAGGATGAAAGGATGAGCCGTCTCAGCAGACGTAGAGAAGGATGCACGGAAGCGACCTGCAGCACCCTTCTTCGTATTGATCAGGATGACCCCGTTAGCTGCAGAAGCACCATAGAGAGCTGCAGCCGAAGGACCGGTCAAGACACTGATCGACTCGATGTCTTCGGGATTGAAGTTAGAGATCCCTTCACTGGAGGTACGTCCAGGACCGAAGCTCGTACCGTCACCTGCCTGGTCAGCCTGGTTACCGATGGGCACCCCGTCGACTACGTAGAGGACGTTATTGTTACCAGCGATGGACTTATTACCACGCATGACGACACGCGTACCGCCACCGACACCAGCAGAGCTACGCTGGATGTTGACCCCAGCGACCTTACCGTTCAGGCTGTTCATGAAGTTAGCGTCCTTGACCGTAGTCAGAGCATCGTTCTTGATTTCCTGGACGTTGTAGCTCAGCGCCTTCTGTGAGCGCTTGATACCGAGAGCCGTCACGACGACACTCGTCAGCTCCTTAGCTTCGGGATCTAGAGCTACGTTAATCACAGTCTGGGAGCCTACAGCGACTTCCTGCTTCTTGTAGCCCATATAGGAGAAGACTAGTGTCGCTCCTGGGCGTACGTTCTTGAGGGCGAACTTACCATTGAGGTCAGTCACCGCACCTTGTCCAGACACACCTTTAACGACGACGGCTACACTGGGAAGCGGCTCCTTCGTCGAAGCGTCAGTGACAATCCCCGTGATGGTCTTACCTTGAGCGACTGCCTGAGCAATCGTCAGGAAGAAGCACACGAGTAGGAATAGTACTTTCTTCATATGAAAAACTTAATAATGGTATGTAGATACTTTCGTTTTTTGTACTGCTGGTGAGCCAGCAGGGAGTGTGAGTTGTTGTTCTTCTTCTAATGAAAAATCCGTTTTAGTGACTGCAAAAATTAAGTAACCTCTAGTGACGAGCCTCCCCAAGGTGGGGAATAGTCACTAGAGGCTACTTGGGTAATAGACCTAAAGGGCGATGCCAGCGCATTCGACCCATAATATAGGTAAGCATATAGCTATAAGACATGCCTTGTCTGCACTGGGGAGACATCGAGCATACGCCTTGCGAATGAAGGTATCCTCCATACTGAAGGAAACTCATCCATGTGTCATTAGCTGTATTCATGCTTTCCTAAACCTAACGTTTTACAAGGCAAAGATACGATAAAAAGTAACTTTAGAAACTTATTAGATATCAGTCATATATATTAAATATTTTAATTAAGTCTAAGTAACTCTAGCCAAAGCCTGTGATGCCCTAAATCAGCGAGATACAAACCGTGTACGAAGGCCTCAGAAAACACCTACCCACACCTCTCAAGCCTCTCACCAACCAGCTAAAAAGTCCTAGTTCACCTGATTAAACCCACGGAAAGCTCTCCTCAAAAAGGTCTACCCTTCTTAATCAAGAGGCATACCTCTCCCCAAGCAAAGCCATACCTCTCCTAAGGCTAAGATCAAGCTCTTCGAGCGCCAACGATAACCCCTGCGATTTGCCTCACCTCTTACGCTATCAGACAAGGTGTATGCGAACGAAGCAAGACATAAAAACATCCGCCCCGAAGCATCCTTAGGTGCTTCGGGGCGGATCTATCTATGTAAATAGGGAGAGGGACCTTTTACTTGGTCTTCTTAGGGCCAATGGTCTTCATCATCTCCTCTACGGCACGGACAAGCTGAGCATCGTGCCCAGATTCGTAGTCCGCTGGCGCATTGTAGACCTCGATATCAGGCTGGAGGGTACGGTTCTCCATGGGATTTCCATCGAGGTCAGAGCAGGTCACCTGTGGCAAACCGAAGACAACGTAAGGATTGATCTGCGACTCCCACCAGACAGCCGTCATCGTACCGGCTACGGGCGTACCGATGACCTTACCTAGTCCCAGGTGCTTATATACCCAAGGGAAGCCGTGACCATTACTGTAGTTCCCCTCACTGACGAGCACACAGCTAGGCTTAGTCCACTGCATGAAGGGGTCATCACCGATGTACTGTCCACGGGGAGTAAAGCGCTGATAGAGCTTACCACTAAGGAGGAAGGCAAGATCCTCGTGAAGCCAGCCACCACCATTGTAGCGCGTGTCGACAATGACGGCGTCATAGTTACGATACTTACCGAGTAGCTCCTTGTAAGCCGAACGGAAGCTCCAGGTATTCATAGCCCGCACGACGACATAGGCGATCCTACCGCCACTGAGCTTCTCTACTAGCGCCTTGCGTTGCTTCTCCCAGCGACGGAAGAAGAGTTCCTTTTGATCACCTTGGCCAATAGGACGGAGGAATTCCTCAAAGCGTAGGCCGGTCTTAGGATTGAAGAAAGTGACACTCGTACGCTTACCGACCTTGCCGTTTAGGTAAAGCTCTACGGGCTGATCGGCAGCGATCGTCTCGCCATCGACCTTCTCGATGATCATCCCAGCATGAATCTTGTCTCCGAAGTGGGAGAGTGGTCCACCAGGTAGGATCTCTTCGATCTTGAGTCCATCGCCCTTGTGCGACAGATCATAGTAAGCACCGAAGTAACCCGTCTGCTCAGGATAGCGGTGAGAATAGATACGTGCACCCGTGTGAGAGGCATTCAGCTCTCCGAGGAGTTCACTGAGTAGTTCACCGAAATCCTCATCATTGCTGATATGGGGGAGGAACTTCTTGTAGGTATCGCGGTAGTAGGTCCAGTCGACACCATGAAGATTGACGTCATAGAACTTCTCCTTGATCAACTGATAGGCATGGTCGAGGATGTAAGCACGCTCAGCGATAGGACGGTGATTGAACTCGGCTGCGAAGGAAATGGGCTTGAGCGTCCCGCCATCGAGCTTGCTTAGTCCATTGTATGTCCCGACGTAGACCGTCTTACCATCCTTACCAAGCGTCACTCCGCCACCACCGACATCTGACGAAATCATCTTTGTCGTCTGGGTAAGGAGATCCTTCTCCCAGAGGTCGTAGGTCGATTCGTACTTAGCGATGTAGTAGAGCTTCGATCCATCGTCCGTGATCGCTGCATCAGAGAGCGAACCCGAAGCACGTGTCAGGCGGACGGTGCGAGCATCTAGATCTGTGAAGTCAGGAGTGAAGGTCTTGTCTTCCTTCTTCTCAGGCTCAGCCTTCTTAGTAGCTTTACCCTTCTTCCCCTTAGCGGTCGTCTTAGGCGTATCCTGCTTAGGAGCGACCTCCTTGAGCTCCTTATTCAGCTCACGATCCTCCTTGGAGAGCTTGAAGTCTTCGTAGGCCTGACGATCGAGGAAGAGGAGATAGTAGTCCTTCTCAGCTCCCCAGCTACCATGACTGCGGTAGCCTGCTCGGTCTGAGGAGAAGAGCACCGCCTTACCTCCGAAAGCAAACTTCCCATTGCTATCAATGTAACCACTCTCCGTGAGGTTAATCACCTCTCCAGAGCCGTCAGCCTTGACCAGAGCACAGTCGGTGTGATTCCATCCGCTAACCCCAAGGTAGTCGGTCAAGATCCATTTACTATCGGGGCTCCAGGTGTAGGAGAGGTCTCCATCGACATAGGAGTAATTATACTTCTTGTCCAAGACCTGATAGTCCTTACCCGTCTTCAGGTCATGCACGAAGATACCTGTACGGTCACGTAGATAGGCGACCTTCGTACCATCAGGCGAGAAGAGCGGCTGGAAGGAGGCTTCCTTATTCTTCGTCAGCTGTGTCTCCTTGAGATCACGTGCGTAGGAGAAGAGAGGATCATCCTTACGCGTGAGCTCTGTCATATAGATGTTCCACCCGCCATTACGCTCAGCTGCATAGACGATCTTACGACCATCGGGGCTTACATCGACATCACGCTCCTGCTCGGGAGTGTCAGTGATACGCTTCGTCGTAGCATAGTCTGTCGCTGTGACATAAACATCCCCATGAATAACGAAGGCGACCTCCTTATTACTTGGTGCAACAGCAAAGGTCGAGAGATCACTGCGCAGTGTCTTGCGAATGAGTGATGGCTCTTCGTCATCGCGTACGAGCTTGACTTCAACTCGCTTGGCCCCCCCCCCAGGCGCCTGCGTATAGATCTCCCCATCGTAGCCATAGCATAGCGTACCATTGGATGCGATCGAGAGGAAGCGAACGGGGTTCTTCGAGAAAGAAGTGATCTGCTGATCTTCTGAGGAAGGTGCCGTCGAGGAGCGACGATAGACATTGAAGCTACCGCCTCGCTCACTCAGATAATAGAAGCCCCCTTGGTTATCCCAGACCGCATTACGGTCCTCGCCACCAAAGGAGGTTAGCTTCGTATGCTTACCCCCCTTATCACGAAGCCAGATATCACGTGTGACAGGAGAGACAGCGTGCTTGCGCCAAACATCCTCATAGCCCTTCACGTCGGTATAGAGCCATTCTCCTCCACGAAGAGAGGGAGAGATCATGGGATAAGTGCTATAGAGCTTAGGACGAGCGACAGACTTACCTAGATCAAGAGAATAGGTCTGAACGAACCAATCCCAAGGGAACATCCCGTCCTTAATGCTAGGGATGATATAGGACTGGAAGAGGAGTGTCTCATTATCAAGGAAGGCTACAGGGAGTTCCTTCTCACTATTATAGGTCAAGCGACGCAGGCCAGAGCCATCGGCATTGATCAGATAAACATCCTTGCCCCCCTCACGATCAGAGGAGAAAGCGATACGCTTGCTATCAGGACTCCATATAGGCGTACCATCGTAGGCAGCGTTGGAGGTGAGTCGGAAGGCAGAGCCCCCTGAGGCAGATACCGTATAGATATCCCCTTGGTAGCAGAAAGCGATCTGTGAGCCATCGGGACTGATCTGCTGATGGCGTAACCAAAGCGGACGAGCAGAGTCTGTAGCCGCTAAGGCAGACGACGTCACCAGGGTAGCTAGTGCCAGAGTAAGTAGTCGTTTCATAGTTTGTGTGTAAAGAATAGAGGAGAGCTCTTCATACCTCAGGCAGGCCTTGCCATAGGATCAAGCTCAGGGTTTCCATGCCATAGCCTCTCCTAAAGCCTAACCCAAGATGCGCATAGCTTATACTATCGGGCGAGTTAGTATGGGGAAGATGAAACGAGAGCCCTCAGACGCCGTACCCCGAAGGGATAGATGCTGAGGGCTCTCGCTGTGGAGTGTATTCCTAGGACGGAAGAGCGAACATTAGTTATTATGGTTCACTCGATTACGTGCCGAGTAGCTTAGGTTAAGCGCATCTGCACGACGAAGCTCTTCCTTGATCTGGGAGACGATGTTCATCTTCGTATCCTTATCCGCCTTGAGCGAGACCTGCATGAGCGGACGACGCTCATCCTTGATTTTCGTCTGTGCTTGCTTGATGTAGCTATACACGGCGGTAGGATTCTGGGTTACCTGGTCATTGAGCTGGATAGCGGAGTTAGTACCGTACATATCCTGATACTCACGGTTAGGCTTCCCGACATAGACGAAGGTCACCAGCGACTTCTCTTCAAGCTTGGTCAGCTCGGTAGCCGTAGGTAGGTTACTAAAACCAACCTTAGGCGTAACCTCACGGATGGTCGTAACCATCATGATGAAGAAGAGGAAGGCGAAGACCAAGTCAGGGAGCGAGGAGGTATTAAGCTCGGGCATCTCGCGCCCACCTGATTTACTGAATTTACCCATGTCGTTTACTTCTTACTTAGCGAGGTTAGAGAGCGCCATTTCAGAGATGTGCATTGGATAGGCTTCGCTCACGGCCTTCTTTTCAGAGGGAGAGAGAGCTTCGAAGTCCTTACCGAAGTTCTGCTTAGCGAACAGATTCCAGACTTCATTATAAGCCTTGATGAGTTCGTTCTGCACATTCACATACTGCTGGTAGCTGGTCTCGACTTCGTTCTTGATCGAGATAGCGTAACCCGTGGTAATGACGGTGCGAGTACCGAGACCAGGGATATCACGCTGTTCGCGCTCGGGAAGGAAAGGCTTGTTATCGGGGTTCATGATGAACTCGACAGCATAGTCCTTTAGATTTTCGAGCTTCACGGGGATGAGCTGGTCGATACCAGCAGCATCCTTACGTGAGATCACGATCTCGTCAGCACGGTTGACCAAGAGACGCATGATATTGCGGTCGTTGATCTCTACCTCTTGCTGCTTTTCTTGCTTAGGAGCCATTGGCGGAAGACGTCGCTTCAGGCCCTTGTCCGTATCCATAGAGGTAGTAACCAAGAAGAAGATAAGCAACATAAAAGCGATATCGGCCGAGGACGATCCGTTAATACCAGGAGTCTTTCTTTTGTTAGCCATAATGCTTTCTGCTTTATTTCATTATTGATTACTCCGTACTACTTCTTCAGCAGGCGAGAGGATAGTCCCCCCCAGACGACAGCGCCGACGGTAGCTATAAAGAGGACATAGATGGAGTAGAGCCACATATCCGTGACCTTAAGCCAGCCACTGGTATTGTAGGTCTGAGACGCTTCGTTGAGACCCTTGATGGCATCACCGCTACCGATGAGATAACCAAGGACAAGAGAAACGAGGAGGACACAGACTGCGATCATACCAGCTCGGCTAGCGACCTTATCCTTCGACTTGTCTGTAAGAAGACTACGACCAGCGAAGAAGAGCGCAGCTACCGTGGTAGCGCAGAAGAGGAAATATCCCCAAAAGAGTAAGAGACCCGTGAACTTATAGTCCGTGTTATTCTTAGCATCGACGGTTGAACCTCCAAGGAAGAACACCAAGAAGATGATGACGCTAAGAGCCGTGAGGACTAATAAAGTCATGCTGGATAACTTACGAATCTTAGTTACAGCCATTTCTTTATTGTACTTACGGGTGGATTACTTATTCTTCTTTTCGTCGTACTTAACGATAAGGTCAAGCAGCGTGATTGAAGCATCTTCCATACGGTTCAGGATGCCTTCGACGAGAGAGAGGATATAGTTATAGAAGATCTGAAGGATAAGGGCTACGACGAGACCACCGATCGTGGTGATCAGAGCCACCTTCATACCACCTGCTACGACCGTTGGGCTGATATCACCGACCTTTTCGATGTTATCGAAGGCCTGCACCATACCTACAACGGTACCAAGGAACCCGAGAGAAGGAGCCATAGCGATGAAGAGCGTGATCCAAGAAAGGTTCTTTTCGAGGAGACCGCCCTGTACACCACCATAAGATACGACAGACTTTTCAGCGATGTCGATACCCTGGTCTGCACGAAGGAGAGCCTGATAAGCGATAGAAGCGATAGGACCACGTGTGTTGCGAGCCACTTCCTTAGCCTTCTCGATGTTACCCTGACCTACGAGAGCGTCTTCGATGTCCTTAAGGAGCTTATCGGGATTAACGTTAGCGAGGTTGAGGTAGATGATACGTTCGAGGCAGAGAGCCAGACCGAGGATGAGAGCGATGGCAACGAGAGCCATGAAGTCGGCACCCCCTTCGATGAACTTGGTCTTAAGAGCCTGGTGGAAGCTAGCTTCTGCTGGAGCTTCTTCGCCAGCTACCTGGCTTTCTCCGGTGGCGGTGTCAGCTGCTACAGCTGCGCTATCCGCGGTGGTTGCTGCAGCGCTATCTACCTGCTCGGTGGCTGGAGTTGCTGCGGTGCTATCTGCATTCTGAGCCTTAGCGACATTGGCCACACCTACAGAGAGGAGACCTACGCAAGCGACGATTGCGAATAACTTTTTCATGTCGAGTTGTTGTTTGTGAGTTAGTAAGTTTATTATTTCGTTGCTTTCTGTTTGCTTTCCTTGAGAGCACTACTTTGTCCAGCTGGGCTAGCTCGCCACGGGCCTACGAATGTAGATAGAGCTCTTTCGGAATCAAAAGTACAGCTTTTCCCCACTAAAACAAAATCACAAGAAGAAGAATTGCCCTTGTAGCTCCCCCATCACAGCACCCTAAGTAAAGCAATCATACCCGATGCTTCACCTCGCCGAGAAGCCCTAGCCCAACGATTTATGGAAGCTCCTTAGGACACGCTCCTCTACCCTAGCTATTATATTATGGTATGGATAGTGAGCAGGGCAAAAGGACATAGGACTATCTCACAGAGGATGATAGGGGTAAGCGGAAGCTCTCTATAGGCATCAAGCCAAGCTAGGAAGCTAACCTAAACAAAAGAACAAACGCTTCTCCCCTCTCCTCCGAAACGACTCAAGAGCACAATAGCAACGTTGGACTCCGAGAGAAGCAGCGATGAAACTCACGAAAAGCAACGTTGCTCTCCGAGGACTCCAACGGTGGAATCCGCTCAAGCTATCCTACCCACTGGAGATCGCAGGAGTAAAGCCCACTCGAGAGAGCTAGCTCGCATAGCTCGAGATGACACAGAAGGGAGCTTGACAGATAGCATAAAGTTGCCTACTTTTATCCCACGCTAGGATCGCTCCCGTCAAGTATATTCCCCGATGATGAGCGCCTAGTTCGGATACTTAATATACCACATACTATGGCAAGCAAACCTCTACAGTACGTCGTCGTCGAACGAAAGATCACCTTCGGCAAGCACGCAGGTAAAATCATGAAAATCGCACAGCCCTCAGGACGAGGGCGGATCCCCTTTCGCCGCTTCTGCGATGAAGTCGCACGAAGCACGAGCTTCACCCGTCAGGAAGTCGAAGCTGTGATCAACTATGCGACCGAGATCGCTAAGGACTTCGTCACCAATGGCGACATGGTGGACTTCGGAGATCTAGGCACACTTGTTCCCTCCTTCAAAAGCCGAGCGGTGGGGCAAGAGGAGAAGTTCAATCCCAACATCCATATCGAGAAGCCTATGGTTCACCTACGCCCATCGAAGTCTTACTTCACCCTCACTGGTGTGCACTTCAAGCAAGTACCCAAGAAGACAAAGAAATCCAACCAGACCAGCTAGTCCAAGGGACTCGAACGATAACCTAAGGATACACCGCCCCGAGAGCACAAGCTTTCGGGGCGGTGCTATTCCTCACCTGATCGACCAAGAGGCATCACTAGATCCATTATGTCGCGAAGGCTAGGAGGATACAAACTGCACGTTTACGCCAGATGTGCGCAACTTTTCGTACCTTTGAAGCAATTACATCGGGAGGAAAGAATCCCCGAGTACGAATAGACTAACGTAAGTACGAGACAGACAATCTAGGATGGCAGGTATCGTCAAGACTAAGGATCTGATGATCGAGGTGGCACGACAGCTCTTCGCCAGCGTGGGGTTTACCAACACCACGATGAATGACATCGCTGACGCCTCAAAGAAAGGGCGACGAACGCTCTACACCTACTTCCGCAACAAGGATGAGATCTTCCATGCCGTCATCGAGCGAGAGCTAGAGCGTCTATGGCATGACATCGAGCTCACCCTGCGTCTGCCTGCATCACCCGAAGATAAGATCCTGACGGTCATGCTGACCCATCTCGATAAGATCAAGGATCTCGTCCTACGCAATGGCTCACTACGAGCCGAGTTCTTCCGTGACATCTGGCTTGTCGAGAAGGCTCGTGCAGACTTTGATCGTCAGGAGATCACTCGACTCGAAGCCCTCCTCCATGAGGGGAAAGCTCAAGGCATCTTCGCTATCGAGGATATACGCCTGACCGCTTATATCCTTCAGAATATTACCAAAGGGATGGAAGTCCCTTATATCAGTGGCGCCTATCGAGCCGAGGGCACCATCACGGAGATTCGCAAGGTGGTGCGCCATCTACTACTCTACGGGCTCACTTCGCCCGCTCCCACAGAGCAGGGAGTATCCCCCACTCCCCTTCCCTAGTTCACTCATTACCTATTATAATTATGAATCTACTTGCCAATAAGGTAGCCATCATCACGGGCGCTGGCCGTGGTATCGGTCGTGCCATTGCCCAGAAGTATGCTCAAGAAGGAGCATCCGTAGCCATCACTGACCTCAAGATCGATGAGTCAGTAGAGGAGTTCGTTAAGGAGCTCGAAGGTCTCGGAGTAAAGGCGAAAGCCTATGCTTCTAATGCCGCTGACTTCGAAGCAGCACACAAGCTCGTAGAAGAAGTCGTCGCAGACTTCGGTCGAATCGATATCCTCGTCAACAACGCAGGGATCACCCGTGACGGGCTGATGATGCGTATGACCGAGGAGCAGTGGGATCTCGTGATCAACGTGAACCTCAAGAGCGCCTTCAACCTCATCCACGCCGTTACCCCAGTGATGGTCAAGCAGCGTAGTGGTAGCATCATCAATATGGCCTCTGTCGTCGGCGTCTCTGGTAACGCTGGACAGACGAACTACTCCGCATCTAAGGCGGGTATGATCGGCCTAGCTAAGAGCATCGCTAAGGAACTCGGTGCACGTGGTGTCCGTGCTAACGCGATCGCCCCAGGCTTCATCATCACCGATATGACGCATGCCCTAAGCGAAGAAGTACGTAAGCAGTGGGAAGCTCAGATCCCTCTCCGTCGTGGCGGGACCCCTGAGGATGTAGCGAATGTCTGCGTCTTCCTCGGTAGCGACCTCTCTTCCTACGTATCTGGTCAGACGATCCACGTCTGCGGTGGGATGAACATGTAGTCCTCCCTAAGGAATACCCCAAAGTAAAGCGCCCCGCACATCGATCGATGTGCGGGTCGCTTCATATAGTAAGATACGAGAAGGCTATTTCCTAGCGAAAGGAGCGTCTTCTGCTAGGGCAAAGTCAAGCTGTTTACGTACTAAGTCTGCTTGTGCCACGATCACTTCAATGCGATCACCTAGCGAGAATACTCGCCCTCGATGACGCCCTACGAGTCGGAAGTTCTTCTCGTCATAGACATAGTAGTCATCGGTGAGATCACGTGCAGGCACGAGCCCTTCACACTTGTTATCCTCTAGCTCTACATAAATACCCCAATCGGCTAAGCCGGTGATTACCCCAGAGAACTGCTCACCCAAACGAGGGAGCATATACTCGACCTGCTTATACTTGATCGAAGCACGCTCAGCATTCGAAGCTAGGCTCTCCATCTCCGAAGCATGCTCACACTGCCCCTCCAGGTCAGCCAGGTCAGCCGGCGACTTGCCCTCTACGAGGTAACGCGTCAGTAGACGGTGCACCATGAGATCTGGATAGCGACGAATAGGAGATGTGAAGTGCGTGTAGCTCTCGAAGCCTAGTCCATAGTGTCCTAGAGCTGCGGTCGTATAGCGAGCCTTAGCCATCGATCGAATAGCTAGCATCGTGAGCATATCTTCTTCGGGCTTCCCCTTGATGTCGGAGAGAAGCTTATTCAGACTTTGAGCAATGACCTCTGCACCCCCTTCGGTGCGGAGCTTATAGCCAAAGCGACGGACGAACTCAGCTAGGCTCTGTAGCTTCTCCGTATCAGGCGCCTCATGGATACGATAGACGAAGGTAGGAGGAGTGCGCTTCTTCAGGTGAAGAGCTGGTGTGATATCTTGACGTGATGCATCCGAGATACGCTCGGCAACGGTGCGATTTGCCAGCAACATGAATTCCTCAATCAGCTGGTGAGCAGGCTTGCTTTCCTTGATATGGACTGCTATCGGTTTCCCATCCTTATCTAACTCAAACCGCACCTCTGGGCGGTCGAAGGCAATACTACCCCTCTCAAACCTCCTCGCACGGAGCTTTTGTGCCAGCTGGTGGAGTGTAAGGATTGCCTCAGCATGATCTCCCTGCCCCGTGTCAATAATCTCCTGTGCCTCCTCGTAGGAGAAACGCCGAGTACTACGAATCACAGTGCGCGCAATGCGTGCTGAGACGAGCTGAGCCTCTGCATCAAGAGTGAAGATACAGCTGTAAGCATACTTATCCTCATCTGGACGAAGCGAGCAAAGGAAGTTACTGAGTCGCTCAGGCAACATCGGTATCGTTCGATCCACGAGATACACACTGGTAGCTCGGCGGTAAGCTTCGCCATCAATAATCCCCCCAGGCTGTACATAGTGACTCACATCTGCAATATGCACCCCGACCTCGTAGCGGTCACCAGATAGCGGACGAAACGAAAGGGCATCATCGAAGTCCTTCGCATCACGTGGGTCAATCGTGCAGGTCAGTACTCCACGGAAGTCCTCACGCTGGGCAAGCTCCTCGCTTGTGATCTCACCGGACAGCTCTTCAGCTACTCGCTCCACCTCCTCTGGATACTTATACGGGAGGCCAAACTCAGCGAGGATGGCATGCATCTCGGTAGAGTTCTCCCCCGACTTACCTAGGACATCTATGACCTCCCCGCAAGGATTCTTGGCTCGAGCATCCCAGTCAAGGATCCGCACAACGACTTTATCTCGACTGGTTGCCCCGAGGCACTTATCATCGGGGATAAAGACATCTTGGCGCAACTCTTTATTATTCGTCACAAAGAAGGAATAGCCACGAGATTTCTGCAAGGCACCAACATAGATGGCCTCCCTACGCTCAAGGATCTCGATGATACGTGCCGCCTTAATCTCCCCCTTCCGTGTGCGGCGGAAGGCGAGACGTACCCTATCGCCATGCAATGCATGCGCACACGAACGATCAGAGAGCGAAATAGGATCAAGCTCCGCATCCTCTGGGATGAAGGAGGGGCGACCTGCACGGCAATCAAAACGCCCTTCGAGGGTATTTCCCTCCGAGCCACCACGAGTGAAGCGTCCAGGCTCCAGCTCCTGTAGCTCTCCCAGCTGTGCCATCTCGGAGAGAGCCTGATAGATCATGCGCTTCTGCCCCATTGTTGTCTTGCCAAAGGCATGGCATACTTGCTTATAAGACAAGACATGTCCTTCATTCGCGTCAAAGACCATACGGGCGATACGCTGGATCTCACGCTTATTCATAGAGGATGTCTCATGAGAAGGGTGCTTACCCTTCTTCGTTATGGTAGATAGTTGTTTCTTTTTACTCATCGTTTTGTCTAAAGGTCTCAGTAATCTAGTGATACAAGGTTTGTCGACCTAGCCCAGCAAACCTCATCAGTATTTATTGGGAAGCCAGGCCACCTAGGTGTGCTCAGCTCATTGGGAGAATAAATGGGGAAGCCACCCCGACACCGATAGCGACCACTATCGATGTGGGGTGGCTTGAGGATGTATGTTGTCGGATGAGTAAGCTTCGTAGTTCTAGTGCTCTTCGGGAGCTGCAACAGGAGGGATAACGAGCTTGTAACCCTTACCATGCACGTTCTTAATCTCGATGCTAGGATCATCAGCGAGCATACGGCGTAGCTTAGTCACATAGACATCCATACTACGCTGGCTGAATGAATTCTCATTCGCACCTGAGGGCTCAGTAATTCCCCAGATGACGTTCAGTGCATACGCACGCTCTAGTGTCTGGTTGGCAAAGAGGCAGAGCAGAGAGAGTAGCTCACATTCCTTAGTCGTCAGACGACGAGACTGCTCGTTGAAGGTAAGCGTTTGGTTCGTCGTGTTGAAGGTATACCCGCCGATATAGTAGATGCGCTGTGGCTCCCTCTCGGCATCATGCTTAGCTGTACGTCGAAGGATGGCCTCAATACGTAGCACAAGCTCCTCCATACTGAAGGGCTTCGTAATGTAGTCATCCGCTCCAGAGCGAAAGCCTTCAAGGATATTCTCACGCATACCGAGTGCGGTAAGGAAGATGATAGGCACATCATCTCTCATGCTACGAATGTCTTTTGCCAGCGTTAGACCATCACGCTTAGGCATCATGATATCCAGAAGGCAAAGGTCATATTTATGTAGACGGAAGGCCTTCCAGCCCTGCTCTCCATCGGCACACAGGTCTACTTTATAATGCTTGCTCTCGAGGAGCTCCTTGAGGATTGTACCCAGGTTCTCTTCATCTTCACAGAGAAGGATTCTGACTTGTTCATCCATGAAACGTTTATCTTTTGAGGGTAAATAATTCAGTTTATATCATACGGGGGAAAATAACCCTTCTACACATCGTGATAGACAGGAAGGCGAATGGTCATCTTCGTGCCTACTCCTATATCACTCTCTGCTGTTATTTTGCCTTTACTCTGGCGTATAACAGAGTAGACATAGGCAAGTCCCAGACCAAAGCCCCGCACATCATGCCTCTTCCCCGAGCTTATCCTATAGAAGCGGTCAAAGATACGTCTAAGCTCCTTCCGCTCCATACCGATACCATTATCCTCAATCGTAATGAGGATGTAGTCTCCATCATCCTGCGTACTCACCCTCAGTCGGAGTGGTCGGTCAGGATTGCTGTACTTCACAGCGTTATCCAGGAGATTAAAGAAGACATTGGAGAGATGCATTTGATTTCCTCGCACCCACGTATTCGTTGCCTCCAAGTCCAAGATTAGGTCTCCCTCTCTCTGCTGAGCATGGAAGGTATATATCTCCGCCACAGGTAGGATAAGTTCATTGACATCTAGGGTCTCAAGGGAGAACTTCCCCGTATGACCCTCGAGGATGGATAGCTGAAGGACTTTATCAATTAAGAACTTCAGTCGTTGAGCCTCCATAGAGATGACCGATACCATCTGCCGTTGCTTCGGAGAGGTACTTGCTGGTGAGGTGCTCTCCTCTAGGAGCTTTGTTGAGAGGACGATCGAGCTAATCGGGGTCTTCAGCTCATGGGTCATGTTATTGATGAAGTTCGTCCGCTGTGAGGAGAAGCTGAAATACTTAAGCAAGACTCCCAGCGCAGAGAAGCCGAGGAGCAACACAATAATTGTAGAGATGAAGCTCGGCAAGGCAAGACGAAGCACCTCTGCACGTGTTGGATCGAGGTCTAGCGATACACGCATATAGGGCCGGCCTTCGGTTGATCCGTCCGTTGGGACGAAGAGATGCTGTGTTATTGAGTTCTCATCTTCCTCCCAGTCACCACGCATTACTCCTGGTGGACGATACTCGTAGAGTACATTCCCCTGATAGTCATAGAGCGTCATTTGGTAAGCTACACAGAGGTTCTTACTGTCGAGACGCTCACGAATAAGATTCTTTAGTAGGCGGACGTTCACCAGCTGCTCGACGCTCTCGTTCATACTGGTGTCGTAGATATACTTCAGCAGATACTTATCTAATGCATGGAGATTAACAAAGTAAGCATGAAGTAGCATCTCCGAAGGACGGTAGTCTATGCGATTTGTTTTCCCCTTATTGGGCAGCCTAAGCACAACCTGATCTGCATCTATCGCCTGCCTCACGGTCAGCGTATCGGTCTTCGTCCGAGGCCAGATATCGAATGGGGCAACGTCAGAAGCGACAAACTCTGGGGAGGAGAGAGGAGCGTCCTTACTACCAACTCCTTTATTTAGATATCGGACGAGCTCACGCACTTGTAGCTCCTCGGCGACCTCGCTAAGAGCATCCTTCATCTGACTACGCATATTCTCTTTGCGCAGGGTCAAGATGCGGTCATAGTACTGGTACTGCACCCATGACAGCAAACCATATGCTGAGATAAGCGCAAGGACGATGACCCAGATAACTCTTTTTTTCATACCTACTTGTCCTGAAGAGCAAGGGGGAACTAGCTACAAATCTTTTACTTGACTTAGCAAAGGTACGTATTCTACCCGAATTTTACATATCGTGTAAAATGCAAATACTCTGTAAGAAACAGAGCAGGGCTCATAGGTGGCAACGACCAAACCTGTGAGCCCTGCGATGTCATTATCCATCATAAATAGCTACGGAGCATCACCTATACGCAGGAAGTGATAACCCTCGGACTGAAGCCAGCGAACAGCCTCAGGCATCGCCTGACGCATATTCTTCTCCGCCTTCAATGAGTCATGGAAGACAATGATCGAGCCATTACGAGCATAACGCTTCACATAACCAAGGATCGTCTCTGGACTTAGCTTAGGGTTATAGTCACGGGTGACGACATCCCACATGATGAGCTCGAAGCTGTGGCTCAGCTCGAGATTCTGCGAGAGACGAAGATGCCCATGAGGAGGACGGAAGTAACGTGAATGAATGAGTTCGTGCGCAGCATGCACATCCTTCATATAAGACCTTGTCGAATGAAAGAGTCCCTGTATATGGTGGTAGGTATGATTACCCACCTGATGTCCTCGGCGCTGTATCTCAGCGAAGAGCTCCGGATAGCGACGTACATTGTCCGCGACACAAAAGAACGTGGCTTTGATCCCAAGTTCGTCAAGCTGATCCAATACCCAAGGTGTCACCTCGGGTATTGGACCATCATCGAACGTAAGGTAGATGCTACGTCCTGTGATAGCTGGGATACGCCATCTTGCCCCAGGGATAAGCATACGGTACCACATCGGTACACGGCAAAGGAGTCTCTCGACCATCTGCTTCGGCTAAAGGTTTGTACCGCTAGCGTCCGCCCCCGAGGGCTCGGATGAGCTGGTTAATCTCTGCCTCATAGTGCTTGAGTGCAGTAGAGCCAAACTCCTTCGCAATATCTAGCGGATAGCTAATCCCCATATAGGCCTCCTGCATCTCTCCGTGGCTACTAAGTTGCTCCAGCTTCTCTGGCGAGAGGCGAGTCATCCATACAAGCATCCCCAGCGACTTGCGTGTGATAGCTTGTAGGACATGATCGGCCTCCTTCGTGAGACCTGCACGGTAGAGTGTGCGAGCGAAATACACGGAGTTCACCTCATAGGGTACAGTCTCCTCACGGATTACGCTGAGGCACTTCCTCAGCACCTCTTGTGCTTTGGCTTTGTCTCCTCGATCAAGGAAGCCCTCAGCCAAGGGCGTAAAGATCTGATTACGGAGTGTAGCGACGATGCCTCGAGCATTCTCGTCGAAGTACGTCCCAACCTGATCTGCTCCGCACCAGCGGAACTTTGTCATCACCAGCTCGTACATACGGTCTAGGTCACCGATCCCATAGCTCAAGGCTCGCCCTGAGCTGTCGGCGACTTGCTTCAGAGGGAGTAGCTGATACGCCATCCCCATCTGCACCATACGCTGATCCATCCCAGCGAAGATATTGCGGGGAGAGGTGATAGCCCAATAGATTGGGCGTTCCCACTTATTGCTAGCTAGCAGGTCAAGTACCGTCAGTCCGCCTATATCGAGATAATTCTTCCCTGAGAGTGACAGCTCCATCTCGGGCGTGAAGCTACTGACGAGCGAAGGATATTTGCTCTGGAAGCGTTGAGCTACAGCAGCACTATCCACTGGGAGAATGAGGTGTGGCGTAGCGATACGCCCTGGCTCATCCTTGCCCACTGAGGCAAGAGAGCCTAGAGCCTCAGGTACAGTCTGTACGGTCTGTCCCTGTCCAT
>ERZ773070.101-NODE-101-length-65993-cov-6.814568_pt1 | contig 65993 bp, 62 predicted proteins | sample MGYA00580618_ERZ773070 | MGnify/ENA primary metagenome ERZ773070 (study PRJEB29015, sample SAMEA2738023) | human oral metagenome | biome: human oral; feature: human-associated habitat; material: dental | place: China | collected 2019 ...
GGCCTCAAGTCCTGGTGGAATGGGCGCAACCCGCTATGTTTTTCATAGTGATCCGCCAGCCGGGCCGCTGGCAGGCGCAAAAAAAATCGCCCGGCGCTACTGCCGGGCGATTTCGAATGCTGGTAGGCGCGATTGGACTCGAACCAACGACCCCCACCATGTCAAGGTGGTGCTCTAACCAGCTGAGCTACGCGCCTTCGTTGTGAACGAAGCGGCGAATTCTAGCAGTAAAAAAGCGGGCTTTTCTCTGGCGCTTGCGGCCCGCATCGGCGCGGCTAGCGCCTTTTGGCGCTGCGCACGCCGGGCACCTGCCGCACGGCGCGCAAGGCGTCGGCCAGATTCAGCGTGCTGCTCACTTCCACGGTGAAGGTCATCCAGGCCGCGCCTTTGGCAGACTGGGTTTGCACGCCGGTCACGTTGATTTTTTCGCGCGCCAGCACGTCGGAAATGTCACGCAGCAGGCCCTGCCGGTCTTGCGCCTCCACCGAAATATCAACGGGGTAGGCGGCCTGCTCGCCAGCGCCCCAGGCCACTTCGATGATGCGGTCCGGCTCGCGCACGATGAGGTCTTGCAAATTGGGGCAGCTCTTGCGGTGCACGCTCACGCCCTTGCCGCGCGTGACGTAGCCCGCAATGGCATCAGGCGGCGCGGGCTTGCAGCAGCGCGCCATCTGGGTCAGCAAGGAATCCAGCCCCACCACCAGCACGCCGCCTTTGCCCGCCGTGGCGCGGCTGGGCTTGCGCAGCAGCACTTGCCCTTCGGGCGGGGGCGGCGGCTCCGGCTCTGCGGGGCGCAAGGCGGCTTCGATGGTGCGCAGCGAAAGCTCGTCTTTGCCCACGGTTTCAAACAGCGCGTCGGGCGTTTTGTAGCCCAGCGAAGCGGCCAGCTCTTCCAGCGCCAGGCTGGTCCGGCCTTCGCGCTGGAGGAGCTTTTCCACCATTTCGCGGCCACGGGCAATGGTTTCGCGCGTGTGCTGCGCGTTGAACCAGGCGCGCACTTTGGCGCGGGCGCGCGAGCTGGCGATGTAGTTCAGCTCGGGGTTGAGCCAGTCGCGCGAGGGGCCGCCCTCCTTGGCGGCGGTGATTTCCACCGTCTGGCCGTTTTTCAGCGGGGTGTTGAGCGCCACCATCACGCCATCCACGCGCGCGCCCCGGCAGCGGTGGCCCAGCTCGGTGTGCAAGGCGTAGGCAAAGTCCACGGGCGTGGCGCCGCTGGGCAGGTCAATCAGGCGCGCGTCCGGCGTGAAAACGTAGATGCGGTCGTCAAACAGGGCCTGCGATGCCGTGGCGTCCGAAAGGTCATGCTCCCAGGCCAGCAACTGGCGCAGCACGGCAATCTTGGCGTCATAGGCGCTGGCGGCGCTCACGCCCGCGTAGCCTTTCACGCCCGCTTCCTTGTAGGCCCAGTGCGCGGCCACGCCGTTTTCGGCGTGCTCGTGCATGGCGCGCGTGCGGATTTGCACTTCCCAGGGCTTGCCGTCTGCGTCGCGCACCACCGTGTGCAGCGACTGGTAGCCATTGACTTTGGGCTTGGCGATGTAGTCGTCAAACTCGCCCGGCACGGGCGTGTAGTGCTCGTTCACCCAAGCCAGCGCGGCATAGCAGTCCTGCACCGTGGGCACGATCACGCGCAGCGCGCGCACGTCGTAGATGTGGGCGAAATCCAGCTTCTTGCCGCGCATCTTGCGCACGATGCTGTAGATGTGCTTGGGCCGCCCCGACACCTCGGCATCCATGCCCAGCGCGCGCAGCGCCTTTTCAATATAGGCGCGGCGCTCTTCCAGCGCGGCTTCGCGCTCGGCGCGGCGCTCTTCCAGCATGTTGGCAATGTGCCGGTACACCTGCGGCTCCTGCGCGCGAAAGACCAGGTCTTCCATTTCCCACTTGATCTGCCAGATGCCCAGCCGGTTGGCCAGCGGCGCGAAAACCTCGTGCGACTCGCGCAGCAGCGCCGGCGGCAAGGCGCGCCGCTGGGCGGCAAACCAGCGCAGCGTTTGCAGGCGCGAAGCCAGCCGCAGCAGCACCACGCGCAAATCGCGGCTGAAAGCCAGCAGCATCTTGCGCACGTTTTCCGTCTGCTGGCGCGCGCGCTCCGGCGTGGAAAGCTCCTCGCGCCCCATGCGCGAGAGGCGCTGCGCGCGCTCCAGCCGCACCGCCTCATGCGCCAGCCGCGCAAATTCGGGGCCAAACGCCTTGCCAATGATTTCTTCGGGGCGGTTGAGCTGCTCGCTGGCATACACCAGATAGGCCGCCGCCTGTATTTCTTCCGAGCTGCCAATGTCGGCCAGGATTTTGGCCACGCCATCGGCATGCGCCAGCGCGTTTTCGCCTGAGTGAAAAGACTCGCTGCTGATCAGCGGCGCGGCAAAGCTGCGCGCGCGCGCCAGAAGCGGCGGCGCGCTGGCGTCAGCCTGGCTGGCCGCTGAAGGCGGATCTGCAGAGTCGATGGCAGAAGAAGAAAGCTGCGCTGGCGTCGTCATTCCTCCATCGTAAACGCCGCGCCTTGCTCTCATTCAGACTTTGCTCAAGCAGCGTGCCTATGCGTATCGCTATCGCGCATCAGTGCATTGCACTGATGCGCTGGCGCGGTGGATGCAACACTGCAAAACCCATCTTCCTCCCTCTGTTGCTGTGCTAGGGCTTGTTGAGTCCCCCCCTCTCGTACTGCAATACCACAATGGAAAGAAGAGCATCAAGCGACAAGCAGTGGGCACAGATGGCCTCGCACTACCTGGGCAAGCCTGGCGATGCAGGGCCAAGAGGCGCGAACAGGCGCTTGGTTTGCAGAGGCCGTGCCGTGGATCGTGCGCACAGGCAGCCCCTGGCGCGACTTGCTCGAAGAATTTGGCAAATGCAACGCCGTCTTCAAGTGCTTTCGCGAATGAGCTGGGCAATCTGGTTAATTTCGTGCTGATCTCATTGAAAACTTCTTTGACAAGCTCAACGTGTTCAAACGCCTTGTGCCATGCACGGAGACAAGACCGACGCCAGCTTCAAAGCTGCGATTTATCCGGCTTCGGCTGTAATTTAGTCTCGGTAATTCTCAACAGGTCCTAGGACGCCATGCTATTGATAAAAGAGCGAAATAAGGTGCTCTGCTGGCAGCCGTCCTGCGACCTGTGCATTGGCACGGCCTGGCCGTTTTGGCTGCCCTGGCGGCCTGGGGCGCGAGCGGGTTGCTGACGGGGCGCATACTCCACCCTCTTTCTCCTGGAGTCTGTTCACGGCCTGCTCGAGAGCGCGCAAGGGTGGACTCGGGCAAGCCTGCGGCGCTGCGGATTTACCGGGCCACTGAAGGGTGCAAATGGGCCGCAGATCCAATCCGCAGCCCCTCGGGCCAGACTTCGAATAGCTTCTTGCGCGGGCGCTTTCCGCTCATGATTTACGCGTTTTCACGCATTCATCTTCCACGTCATTCACAAAAAGGAAACCGGTATGAAACTGATTCTTCTGGGCGCGCCCGGCGCGGGCAAAGGCACGCAGGCGGCGTTTATCTGCCGCCAATACGGCATTCCGCAAATTTCGACGGGCGACATGCTGCGCGCCGCCGTCAAGGCCGGCACGCCCCTGGGGCAGCAGGCCAAGGCCGTGATGGAAGCGGGCCAGCTGGTCAGCGACGATCTCATCATCAACCTGGTCAAAGAGCGCATTGCCCAGCCCGACTGTGCGGCCGGCTTTTTGTTCGACGGCTTTCCCCGCACCATTGCGCAGGCCGAGGCCATGAAGCAAGCGGACGTCAAACTCGATTACGTGCTTGAAATCGATGTGCCTTTCGAGGCCATCGTGGAGCGCATGAGCGGCCGCCGCAGCCACCCGGCCAGCGGGCGCACCTATCACGTCAAGTTCAACCCGCCCAAAGAGCAAGACAAGGACGACGTGACCGGCGAGCCGCTGGTGCAGCGCGACGACGACCGCGAGGAAACCGTGAAAAAACGCCTGGACGTGTACAGCCAGCAAACCCGCCCGCTGGTGGACTACTACGGCAACTGGGCCAAGGCCGACCCCGCCGCTGCGCCCAAATACCGCACCATCAGCGGCCTGGGCACGGTGGAGGAAATCACCGCCCGCGCCCTGGCGGCGCTGGCGGGCTGATCCGCCGCCGCCCTGTTTCAGGCGTTTCAAAAGCCAGCGCGTCAGCGCTGGCTTTTGGCTTTATGGCGGCGCCTTGGCTGCTTTGGAGCCGGCTTGCATATTCCAGAAAGCTGATTAAAAATACAGGCGTCACTGGATATCGAAACAGTCTTTTTATCCGCCACCGCCATCATGACCCGCAAGCTCACGGACCGCCAGCGGCAGATTCTGGATCTGATCAAAACCATCATTGCCGAAACAGGCGCCCCGCCCACGCGGGCGGAAATATCAACAGCGCTTGGCTTCAAGTCGGCCAATGCCGCGCAGGAGCATCTGCAAGCGCTGGCGCAGAAAGGCATGATTGATCTGGTCAGCGGCGCCTCGCGCGGCATCCGCCTGCGCGGAGAAGCCAAACTGATGGTGGTGGATACCTCGCAACTGCCGCCCGAACACCTGGCGCTGCCGCTGATCGGGCGCGTGGCGGCCGGATCGCCCATCCTGGCGCAAGAGCATGTGGACCAGACCTACCACATTGAAGCGCACCTGTTTTCGCGCAAGCCCGACTATCTGCTGCGCGTGCGCGGCATGTCCATGCGCGACGCGGGCATCATCGACGGCGACTTGCTGGCCGTGCAAAGCACCCGCGAGGCCTACAACGGCCAAATCGTTGTCGCCCGCCTGGGCGATGACGTGACCGTCAAGCGTTTTCACCGCAATGGCGACGTGATCGAGCTGCATCCTGAAAACCCCGACTACCCCACCATCACCGTGCGCCCCGGCGAGCCTTTCGTCATCGAGGGCCTGGCCGTCGGCCTGATCCGCAACAGCATGCTGGTGTGAGCGCCCACGCCCGCCAGCGTACGCCCGTGCCCCGTCAGGCCGCAGCGGTTTCTCACGCGTGAAACGCGCCATCGGCGGGTGGCTTGCTACAAAAGAAGGGGCAAATTCAAGAGACCGAAAGTGGCGCTTGCGCCCGTTTCTCCTGGAGATCATGCTCCGAATAACGGAGCAAACCCATGCCTCAAGGCAACGCACTGCGGGCGCAGCGGGCGCGTGAAGGGCAGAGCAGGGCGGCGGATCGGTGCGCGCAAAGCTCTGAGAACCTGTTCAAAGTCTGTCTTCGGGTGCTGAAAGCGTGGCCTTTAGGCGGCCTGCGGCGTTGCCAATCCTTCCAATCCTTGATGGGCAGCAATTGAACAGTCAGGCTGATCTGCGGCTTGCGCTTTGTAGTCCATCCCGGTTCTCGCTTTCGCCCCTCATGGCCAGACGCTGAACAGGTTCTGATGAATCGGTGGATGAACGCCGCCCCATCCGCATTGCCAGCCTGAATCAAACCAGATTTCCCGGCAAAGCAGAAAATGCTTGCCCAATAAACCCATGCGCCGCCGTGAATGGGGTGTTGCATGACCATTCGCAATATTTAGGCAGCACGAAAAATAATCAGCGCCCTTGCCGGTAAAACCCGCCACTGCGCAAGATGCAAGCGGTGAAACGCCGAGAATGACGTTGAATATGCTGGCGCGGCAATGTGAATTGCATTGGCATATGCCGCCAAAATCATGTGGGCGCAATCAATTTCACGCGCCGCAGCGCTTTGAATGCAAAATGAAATCACGCCAGGCGCATGAGCGGCTGCTGATTGGATTGCGTCTTTGCAAATTTGCAATGGCGCTTGATTGAACATCTGCTGCCCGGCGGGACGGGCCAGGCGGGAAAAGCCGCCGCCAATAATGATTGGTTTGTCGATGCGGCGCCTTATTGATACCGCGCAATATCGCGCGGGCGCCTGCGCAGTGCGGGGCAAAAAATCAGGATGGCCGGGCGATTGCGACGTGCTGGGCAAGGCAGTTGGCTAGCCTTTTGGGTACCATGCCCTCTTTCTATTTTCCATTTCCCATGTGGCGGCCTTGTCTGTTTTCTAGAAGCAGGCGGTGAAAAGCAGCGCTTGGTCCCGCGCTCGCGCCGGAAGCGGCCTTGCGTGGGCGCTTCGGGCAGGCGGATGGATTCTGGCGGCGGCGCGCCATGCGTCAGTCAGGCTTTGAAGCTCCCGGCCCGTTTGTGAATAGACGCCTGCAAATGCAGGATGCTCTCAAAAAAAGAGCGAATTTATGAGGGCATAAAACGGCATCTGCGCTGACTCCACTAGGACCTCATGCTATCGATTAAGGAGCTATATATGTCAGGAAGCCTGCTTTGCGCTCGGCTGTAAGGGCGCAGGGGTGGACTGGGATGGTTTGCAAGAACCACGCCCGGAGCCGCGCTTTTCGCACCCTCGGACGGGCTTTGAACGGTTCCGGGGGCAGTTTGTGCCAGGCCTAGGCGCTGTAGGGCGCAAACCAGCTGCGGTTTTCGTCTGCTTGCAGCGCGCGGCCCACGAAGGGGAAGGCGCGTTGCGGGCATTGGGCGCGATCGCACACCTTGCAGCCCATGCCGATGGGGGTGGCTGCGCCGGGGTCGTTCAGGTCCAGCCCCTGGGCATAGACCAGCTGGGGCGCGTGCCGGATGTCGCAGCCCAGGCCGATGGAAAACTGTTTGCGCGGCTGCCCCCAGCCGGGGCGGCCATGCGAGACGGCGCGCGCAATCCACAGGTAGGCGCGCCCATCGGGCATGACGGCCACTTGCCGCAGGATGCGGTCTGGCTGGCCGAAGGCTTCGTAGACGTTCCACAGCGGGCAGGCACCGCCGGTGCGCGAGAAGTGAAAGTGCGTGGCCGATTGGCGCTTGGAGATGTTGCCCGCCTTGTCTACCCGCACGAAGAAGAAGGGCACGCCGGGCGCGCCCGGCCTTTGCAGCGTGCTGAGCCGGTGGCAGACGGTTTCAAAGCCCACGTCAAAGCGCTGGCCCAGCAGGTCGATGTCGTAGCGCAAGGCTTGCGCCGCTTGCAGGAAGTCGGCATACGGCAGCAGCAGCGCGCCGGCCACGTAGTTGGCCAGGCCAATGCGGGCGAGGCGGCGCGCGGCGGCGTCGTGCGCGAGGGAGGGCGCGTCAATTTGCGCGTCGATGGCTTCGCCCAGCTCCAGCAAGGCCAGTTGCGTGCCCATCTGGAAGGCTTGCTGGCTGGGGGTGAGCGCCGCTGCGATGAAGAGCGTGCGCGTGGCCGGTTCGTAGCGGCGCTTGTCTGCTTGCGCGCCTTCGGCGTGGCGCACGTGCACGCCGTGCTGCTGTTGCAGGCGCTGCTGTAGCCAGGCGGCGAGCGCGCCGCCGCGCACCGGAGCTTGGGTCTGGCTCTGGGCATGGGCCTGGGCTTGTTGGGCCAGCGCTTCGGCGGCGCGGTCCAGCGCGTCGAAGTGGTTTTGGTGCGCGAAGAAGAAATCACGCACGGCCTCGAAGGGCAGGGCGCGCGGCAGTGCGCCGCCGCGTTCGTCGCCCAGGCGCAGCGCCAGCGCTTCCAGGCGCTCGGCGGCTTCGGCATTGCGGCGGTGCAGCGCCAGCACGGCGCGCGCCAGCGCGGGCATTTGCGCGGCAACTTCCCGCAGCTCGGGCAGGGAGATGGCCTCGGGCGCGTCTGCCAGCGCTTCGCGCAGGGCGGCGACCAGGCGCGCCTCGCCGTCTTCGGAGAACTGCTGCACGTCCACACCCAGCGTCTGGCTGATTTTGAGCAGCACGGACACGGTGAGCGGGCGCTGGTTTTGCTCGATCTGGTTCAGGTAGCTGGGCGAGATGCCCAGCGTGTGCGCCAGGGCTGTTTGCGACAGGCCGCGCTCGGCGCGCAGACGGCGCAGCTTCAGGCCCATGAAGGTTTTTTTCATGGCCCGGATGATGCGCCATGCGGGGCGGCGAACATTCGCAATATTCGCAAAAGGCCCGGAATTTTCACGCATCTATTCGCCATTTCAGTTCTTTTGCGGCGCGGCTGTTTTGCGTAAATTGCGAGTGATGACGAGAGATGAGCAGACGGCGATTTCGAGCGCCGAACTTCAGGAGCTGGTGCTGCCGGGCATGGCCAACCACCACGGCACCTTGTTTGCGGGCCTGGGCCTGCAACTGATGGCCAAGGCGGCTTTCATGGCCGCGCGCAAGCTGGCGCGGCGCGAGGCGGTGATGGCGGGCGCGTCGGGCATTGATTTCATGCGCCCCATTCCCGTGGGCCGCACGCTGGCGCTGCGCGCCTGGGTGAGCCGGGTGGGGCGCAGTTCGATGACGGTGTGCATCAGCGGTTTTGCCGAAGCGCCCGGCGCGCGGCGCGAAGAAGTGCTCAAGGGCGTGTTCGTGATGGTGGCCGTGGACGGCCAGGGCCGCCCGGCGGCCATTGACGCGGCCCGCGCCCATGCCGCCCCTGCACCGCAAACGCCAGAAGTGTCATGACCTTGCCTGCCGCCATCCGGCCGGGGCAGCCGCCTGTCCTGTTTGTCTTTGGTTCCGGGCAGCGCCGCGCGCTGCGCCTTTCATCTTTTTTCCGGGAGATCTGATCCGTGACCACGCCTTCCCCCAGCGCTGCCGCGCCTGCCATGCCCGCCGCCGTCATTCAGCGCGACGGCCAGCGCGCCGTTTTTGACGCCTGCCGCATCCGCTCGGCCATTGCCCGCGCGGGCGCGGCCACGGGCGAGTTCGGCGACGCGCAAGCCGCGCTCCTGGCCGATGAGGCATGCCGCGTGCTGGCCTACCGCTGGCCGGGCGGCGCGCCGCACATCGAGCAGATTCAGGACGTGGTGGAGCAAACGCTCGTTGCCGCGCGCCACATGGCCACCGCGCGCGCCTACATGGCCTACCGCCAGCGCCGCGCCACGCTGCGGGCCGACGCGCAGACGCTGGTGGACGTGCAAAGCTCCATCAACGAATACCTCACGCGCGCCGACTGGCGGGTGAACGCCAACGCCAACCAGGGCTATTCGCTGGGCGGCCTCATCCTGAACGTGGCGGGCAAGGTCACGGCCAATTACTGGCTCTCGCATGTGTATGCGCCCGAAATCGGCCAGGCGCACCGCGAGGGCGACATTCACATTCACGATCTGGACATGCTCAGCGGCTACTGCGCGGGCTGGTCGCTGCGCACGCTGCTCACCGAAGGGCTGAACGGCGTGCCGGGCAAGGTGGAAGCCGCGCCGCCAAAGCACATGTCTTCCGCCGTGGGGCAGATCGTCAATTTCCTGGGCACGCTGCAAAACGAATGGGTGGGCGCGCAGGCGTTTTCGTCATTCGACACTTACATGGCCCCCTTCGTGCGCAAGGACGGCATGGACTACGCCGCCGTGCGCCAGTGCATGCAGGAGATGATTTACAACCTGAACGTGCCTTCGCGCTGGGGCACGCAAACGCCTTTCACCAACCTCACCTTCGACTGGGTGTGCCCTGAAGACTTGCGCGAGCAAGTGCCCGTGATCGGCGGCGAGGAAATGCCTTTCGCCTACGGCGACTTGCAGGCCGAGATGGACCTGATCAACCGCGCCTACATCGACGTGATGACCACGGGCGATGCGAAAGGCCGCGTGTTCACCTTTCCCATTCCCACCTACAACATCACGCCCGGCTTTCCGTGGGAGAGCGAAAACGCCGGGCGCCTTTTTGCCATGACGGCCAAATACGGCCTGCCGTATTTCCAGAATTTCATCAATTCCGAGCTGAAGCCCAACATGGTGCGCTCCATGTGCTGCCGCCTGCAACTGGATTTGCGCGAGCTGCTCAAGCGCGGCAACGGCCTGTTTGGCAGCGCCGAGCAAACGGGCAGCGTGGGCGTGGTCACCGTCAATTGCGCGCGCCTGGGCTACCTGCACGCGGGCGACGAAGCCGCGCTGCTGGACGCGCTGGGCCGCCTGCTGGAGCTGGGCAGCCAGAGCCTGGAAGTCAAGCGCAAGCTCATCCAGCGGCTGATGGATCAGGGCCTGTTCCCCTACACCCGGCGCTACCTGGGCACGCTGCGCAACCACTTTTCCACGCTGGGCGTGAACGGCATCAACGAAATGGTGCGCAACTTCACGCGCGGCGGGCAGGACATCACCACCGCATGGGGCCACGCCTTCGCGCTGCGCCTGCTGGACTTCGTGCGCAAGCGCATCACCGGTTTTCAGGAGCGCACCGGCCACCTCTACAACCTGGAAGCCAGCCCCGCCGAAGGCGCAACCTACCGCTTCGCCAAGGAAGACCTCAAACGCTGGCCGGACATCCTGCACGCGGGCACGCCCGACAAGCCCTACTACACCAACTCATCGCAGCTGCCCGTGGGCTTTACCGACGACCCCTTCGAGGCGCTGGCGCGGCAGGAAGACTTGCAAACCAAATACACCGGCGGCACCGTGCTGCACCTGTACATGGGCGAGCGCATATCGGACGCCGCCGCCTGCCGCGAGCTGGTGCGCCGCGCCCTCACGCGCTTTCGCCTGCCTTACATCACCGTCACGCCCACTTTTTCCGTCTGCCCCGTGCACGGCTACCTGGCGGGCGAGCACCCATACTGCCCCTTGTGCGACGCCGAAAAGCTGGCGGCCAAACGCCAGGCCATCGAGCGCCAGCAGCAGGCGCGGGCGGCTTGAGAACCAGCTCCAAACCTGTTCGCAGACAGGCGCATTTCACTCTGTTTTCGAGAGCAAATTCAAGGCCTGAAAAACGCATTTGCCGCACGGTATCACGGGACTTGATGCAATCAAATTGGTAGCGAAATAAATGATGGTTCCGGGAGCGTTTTGACGGCAGGCTCTGAGCAGGCTGCAAACGCCTGCTCAAGAAACGGCCCGGTCTGGCGCAAGCCTTCCATCACGCGCGGCAGCAGCCATCAAAGCAGCGACAGCCTTCTTCCCCTTTTCTTCAACCACCCGAAAGGAGCTTTCCATGAGCAAAACCATTGCCATCCGGCCGGTTGCGGCGCCTGCCGCCGACGCCGTGCAACTCACCGACGAAGAGCGCCAGCCCTGCGAAGTCTGGACGCGCGTGATGGGCTACCACCGCCCCGTTGCCAGCTTCAACATCGGCAAACAGGGCGAGCACGCCGAGCGGCGCTTCTTTGCAGAACCTGCCGCGCTGGGCCGTTGCGCCTGAGCGGCTGCTTCAGAGTCGCCATTCCCGCCCGCGCGGGAATGGCGATGGTCATTACGGCCATGCCGTGAATTTGCTCCTTCATCAATAGCATACTTTTCAATATGCTCTAGGACATCACGGCATTTACGATGCCTGAATTCGCTCCTCTTTTTGATGTGAAAACATCAGCCAGCCTGCCGCCAGAGACTGCCCGCCCTGCGGCGGAAAGCGGCAAGCCCCTGCGCCTGGGCGGCCTCACGCCGCTGACCACCATCGACTTTCCGGGCCGCCTGGCCGCCGTTCTCTACTGCCAGGGCTGCCCGTGGCGCTGCACCTACTGCCACAACACGGAGCTGCTGGACGCCGCCACGCCGCCCGCCCTGCCGTGGCCGGACGCGCTGGCCTTTTTGCACCGGCGGCGCGGCCTGCTGGACGGCGTGGTCTTCTCCGGCGGCGAACCCACCTTGCAGACCGCTCTTGCCGACGCCCTTGCCGCCGTGCGCGCGCTGGGCATGCAAACGGCCCTGCACACCGCCGGCATGTACCCGCAGCGCCTGGCCGCGCTGCTGCCTCAGCTGGACTGGGTGGGGCTGGACATCAAGGCCCCCGCGCACCGGCACGACGCCATCACCGCCGCCCCCGGCAGCGCCGGCCGTCCCCGGCAAGCTCTGCGCGCGCTGGCGGACAGCGGCATCGACTTTGAATGCCGCACCACCTGGCACCCGGGCTTGTTCAGCGCCAGCGAATTGCTGGCCCTGGCTGACGAACTGCGCGCCAGCGGCGTGACTTGCTGGGCCGTGCAGGAATGCCGCACCCCCGCCGCTCCCGCCTGGACGCTCACGCCAGAGCAAATCCGCCAGCTTGGCGCGGGCTTTGAGCGCTTTACCCTGCGGCGCGCCTGAAAAAAAGAGTGCGCCCGCAAGAGTGCGCCTGCGCTTGCCGCCTTTCAGCGAAAACGCAGCTTCTTGAGCCTCTTTTCAGGCAGGCCCAGACAGGGGCGATGCAATACAATCCGCCGGTTTTGCATGTCGCAAAACGCACGCCGCGTGCAGTTCCGGCGCGTGGCGCAAGTCAAACCATTTGGAACGCAAGGATTCAAGCAATGATCTCCAAAGAAAACAAGGCCGCCGTGGTCAAGGACAACGCCCGCAAGGCTGGCGACACCGGCAGCCCCGAAGTGCAGGTGGCCCTGCTGACGGCCCGCATCAACGAGCTGATGCCCCACTTCAAGCAGCACGCCAAAGACCACCACGGCCGCCGTGGCCTGCTGCGCATGGTCAGCCGCCGCCGCAAGCTGCTGGACTACCTCAAGGGCCGCGATGCCGACCGCTATCTGGCCCTGATTCAGAAACTCGGCCTGCGCAAGTAAGCCGCCATGCACGCCAAAACGCCTGACGCCTTTGCTGGCCCAGGCGTTTTTGTGTTTTTTCAACCCCGGAGCGCGGCGTTTCACAGGCGAGGCTGTGTCATTCCAAAACCCGAAAAAGTTTGCAGGCCCTGCCGGTTTGGCTGGCGGGCCGGGTTCTGGAATGGCATCGCGTCTTGAGAAAAACCGGCTCCAGCGCCCGCAAAACAAGCGCGGGCAGCTATCAAACAAGGAGCAAACATGAGCCTTTTCAACAAAGTCACCAAGACCTTCCAGTGGGGCGACAAAACCGTGGTGATGGAAACGGGCGAAATCGCCCGCCAGGCCACAGGCGCGGTGCTGGTGAACATAGACGACACCGTGGTGCTGGCCACGGTGGCCGCCAGCAAGCAGGCCAAGCCGGGGCAGGACTTTTTCCCGCTGACGGTGGACTACATCGAGAAAACCTACGCGGCGGGCAAGATTCCCGGCAGCTTTTTCAAGCGTGAAGCCAAGCCCAGCGAGCTGGAAACGCTGACCAGCCGGCTGATTGACCGGCCCATCCGCCCGCTGTTTCCGGAAGGCTTTTTCAATGAAGTGCACGTGGTGGTGCACACGCTGTCGCTGAACCCGGAGGTGGATGCGGATATTGCCGCCATGATCGCCGTGAGCGCGGCGCTGTCGGTGAGCGGCATTCCCTTCAACGGCCCCATTGGCGCGGCGCGCGTGGGCTACGTCAATGGCGAATACGTGCTCAACCCTGGCCCCACGGCGCGCAAGAACAGCCAGCTGGATTTGGTGGTGGCGGGCACGGAATCGGCCGTGCTGATGGTGGAGTCGGAAGCCGACCAGCTTTCTGAAGACGTGATGCTGGGCGCGGTGGTGTTCGGCCACGAGCAGGGCAAGATTGCCATTGAGGCCATTCACGATCTGGTGCGCGAAGCGGGCAAGCCCCTGTGGGCCGAAGACGGCACCTGGGCGCCGGAAGCCCGGGACGAAGCCTTCATGGCCAAAGTCAAGGCGCTGGCCGAAGAAAAACTGCGCGCGGCCTACCAGATTCGCAGCAAGCAGGCCCGCACGCAGGCCCTGCGCGAGGCGTATGCCGCCGTCAAGGCCGCTTTGGCCGAAGAGGGCGCGGAGTTTGACGAAGTGAAGGTGGACAACCAGCTGTTCGAGCTGGAGGCGGCCATTGTCCGCGGGCAGATTCTGGCGGGCGAGCCGCGCATTGACGGGCGCGACACGCGCACCGTGCGCCCCATCGAAATCCGCAGCAGCGTGCTGCCGCGCACGCATGGCTCGGCCCTGTTCACGCGCGGCGAAACGCAGGCGCTGGTGGTGACCACGCTGGGCACCGAGCGCGACGCGCAGCGCATTGACGCGCTGGCGGGCGAGTTTGAAGACCGCTTCATCTTCCACTACAACATGCCGCCTTTTGCCACGGGCGAGGCGGGCCGCATGGGCAGCACCAAGCGGCGCGAAATCGGCCACGGCCGCCTGGCCAAGCGCGCCCTGGTGCCGCTGCTGCCCGGCAAGGATGAGTTCCCCTACACCATCCGCGTGGTGAGCGAGATCACCGAGTCCAATGGTTCTTCATCCATGGCTTCCGTGTGCGGCGGCTGCTTGAGCCTGATGGATGCGGGCGTGCCCATGAAGGCGCATGTGGCCGGCATTGCGATGGGCCTGATCAAGGAAGGCAACCGCTTTGCCGTGCTGACCGACATTCTGGGTGACGAAGATCACCTGGGCGACATGGACTTCAAGGTGGCGGGCACGACAGGCGGCATCACGGCCTTGCAGATGGACATCAAGATTCAGGGCATCACCAAGGAAATCATGCAAGTGGCGCTGGCGCAGGCCAAGGAAGCGCGCATGCACATTCTGGGCAAGATGCAGGAAGCGTTGGGCGAGGCCAAGGCCGAAATCAGCAGCTACGCGCCCAAGCTCTACACCATGAAGATCAACCCGGAAAAAATCCGCGACGTGATCGGCAAGGGCGGCGCGACCATCCGCCAGCTCACGGAAGAAACGGGCACCACCATAGACATTGCCGAAGACGGCGTGATCACCATTGCCAGCAATGACGCCGCCAAGGCTGAAGAGGCGCGCCGCCGCATTGAGGAAATCACTGCCGAGGCGGAAGTGGGGCAGGTTTATGAAGGCCCCGTGACCAAGATTCTGGACTTTGGCGCGCTGGTGAACATCCTGCCCGGCAAGGACGGCCTGCTGCACATCAGCCAGATTGCCCATGAGCGCGTGGAAAAGGTGAGCGACTACCTGCAAGAAGGCCAGGTGGTGCGCGTGAAGGTGCTGGAAACCGACGACAAGGGCCGCATCAAGCTGTCGATGAAAGCCCTGCTGGAACGCCCGGCGCGCGAAGAACGCCAGCCAGCGGCTGAATGATGGCTATCAAAAAGAGAGCGCTCCAGCCTTGTTTCACGAGGACCCAAGCCGGTTTTGAATGATGAAATGCATTGAAATCAGGGAAAACGGCGGCCCTGCCGTGCTGGCGCCTGCCGAGCGGCCTGTGCCGCAGGCGGGCGCGGGCGAGGCGCTGATTCGCGTGGCAGCTTCAGGCGTGAACCGGCCTGACGTGGTTCAGCGGCAAGGACACTATCCGCCGCCGCCCGGCGCGTCTGACCTGCCGGGGCTGGAGGTGGCGGGCGTGATTGAAGCGGGCGATGCCGCCGCGCTGGCGGAATGCGGGCTGGCGGTGGGCGACCGGGTATGCGCCCTGGTGGCGGGCGGCGGCTATGCCGAATATTGCGTGGCCCCGGTGGCGCAATGTTTGCCTATCCCTAAGGGGCTGACTGACGTGCAGGCTGCCGCACTGCCGGAAACCTTCTTCACCGTGTGGAGCAACGTGTTTGACCGTGCGCGGTTGCAGCCGGGAGAAGCCCTGCTCGTGCAAGGCGGCGCCAGTGGTATCGGCGTGACGGCCATTCAGCTGGGCAAGGCGCTGGGCGCGACCGTCATCGTGACCTGCGGCTCTGACGAAAAGTGCGCGAAAGCCTGCGAGCTGGGCGCTGATCACGCCATCAATTACAAGACTGCTGACTTTGCCGAAGAAGCCAAAAAGCTCACCAATGGCAAAGGTGTGGACGTCATTCTGGACATGGTGGCGGGCGATTACGTGCAGCGCGAGGTGGAATGCATGGCCGAAGACGGCCGCCTGGCCATCATTGCGGTGCAAGGCGGCGTGAAAAGCGGTTTCAACGCGGGGCGGCTGCTGGTCAAGCGCCTGACCGTGACGGGCAACACGCTGCGCGCCCGCCCCGTGGCCTTCAAGGCGGCCATTGCCAGGGCGCTGCGCGAAAAGGTATGGCCGCTGCTGGAAAGCGGCGCCATCCGACCCGTGGTTCACGCCACTTTTCCGGCGCTGCAAGGCGCGGATGAATGGCCCAGCGGCGCAGCCCGCGCCCATGCGCTGATGGAAAGCGGCGCGCACGTGGGCAAGATCATTCTGACCTGGAGCTGATGTCATGGGCCGGAAAAAACTGATTGCAGGCAACTGGAAGATGAACGGCAGCCTGGCTGCCAATGCAGCTCTGATGGGTGAGTTGCTGGCAGGCATCGGGCAACCGGTATGCGATGTGGCCGTGTGCGTGCCTGCCGTTTATTTGGCGCAGGTGCAGCTGCTTTTGGCAGGGCAGGGCGGCATTGCGCTGGGCGCGCAAGACGTGTCGCAGCACGAAAGCGGCGCCTATACGGGTGACGTATCGGCGGCCATGCTGAAAGAGCTGGGCGCGCGCTATGTCATCGTGGGCCATAGCGAGCGCCGTCAGTACCAGGGCGAAACCGACGCGCAAGTGGCAGTCAAAGCGCAACGCGCGCTGGCGGCGGGCCTTACGCCCATCGTCTGCGTGGGTGAAACCCTGCGAGAGCGCGAGCAGGGAGAAACCGAATCCGTGGTCGGCCGCCAGCTTTCAGCGGTGATTCAGCTGAACGGCGAACGTCTGGCTGATCTGGTGGTGGCTTATGAGCCTGTCTGGGCCATTGGCACAGGCAGAACCGCAACGCCTGAGCAGGCGCAGGCGGTACATGCCGCATTGCGCGCCTTGCTGGCCGCCGCCGATTTGCAAGCGGCGGGTGTGCGCATCCTCTATGGCGGCAGCATGAATGCAGGCAATGCAGCCGAGCTGCTGGCCCAGCCTGATATTGACGGCGGATTGATTGGCGGCGCGAGCCTCAAGGCGCGGGACTTTCTGAAAATCATTGAGACGGCCAGCTAACCGAGCGCTTGGCTACATCAAAAAATACATTGGAGTGAACGAATGAGCTTTGTCATGAACCTCGTGCTGGTGGCACAAATTCTGTCTGCCTTGGGCATGGTGGGCCTCATCCTGGTGCAGCACGGCAAGGGCGCTGACATGGGGGCCGCCTTTGGCAGCGGCAGTTCCGGCAGCCTGTTTGGCGCTAGCGGCAGCGCCAACTTTCTCTCGCGCAGCACGGCCGTGCTGGCAACGGTTTTTCTGGCCAGCACGCTGCTGTTGTCTTACTACGGTTTCAGCCCGCGCGTTGAAGCATCTGGCGGCAGCGTGCTGGAGGGCGTAAAGGCCCCTGAGACCGTTCAACCGGACGCAGCGGCAGCTATCCCCGCCGGGGCGGCTGCGTCGCATGCAACGCCTCAGAACGAGGGCAAACCGGCTGATGCCAATCAGGGAGAAGCCAAGCCGGAGGCGGGCAAGAAGACAGGCGATGCCGCCGAGCAGGCGCCCAAAAATTAAAAACCTTGCTCTGCCGTAAGGCGATTTTTTCCAGATAGAATTCCCGTCTTGCTTCACGGACTGAACAAAGGTCACAAAAAAACGCAGCAAGTGAAAGCAAGCAACAATCAGCCGTCGTGGTGAAATTGGTAGACACGCTATCTTGAGGGGGTAGTGGCGAAAGCTGTGCGAGTTCGAGTCTCGCCGACGGCACCAAACAAAAAAACACCGGGAGCGAGTTCCCAGCGCATCCCGGTTCCTGACGATGAATGCGCAATGAGTCTGGCTCAGTATTTTCCTGTTCTGGTCTTTATTCTGATCGGTTTGCTCGTTGGCGCGCTGTGTCTGGGGATGGGAGCTTTTTTTGGCCCCAATCGCCCTGACGCTGCCAAGAACTCTCCTTACGAGTGCGGCTTTGATGTCTTTGAGGATGCGCGCATGAAATTTGATGTGCGTTATTACCTCGTAGCCATCCTGTTCATTCTGTTCGACCTGGAAATCGCCTTTCTCTTTCCGTGGGCGGTAGCCCTGCGCGATGTGGGCTTGCCAGGATTCATTGCTGTTCTTGTCTTCCTGGCGATTCTGGTTGTCGGATTCGTTTATGAATGGAAGAAAGGCGCCCTGGATTGGGAGTGATGGCAATGTCGGCAGTCTGGCAAGGATGGCAGCATGATTGAAGGGATGATGGAGAAAAACTTCATCACCACGAATTTTGACGCGGTGATGAATTGGGCCAAAACAGGCTCGCTTTGGCCTATGACTTTTGGTCTGGCCTGTTGCGCGGTGGAAATGATGCACGCCGCCACGGCGCGCTATGACATAGCGCGTTTTGGCGCAGAAGTATTTCGTGCGTCGCCGCGTCAGTCGGATCTGATGATTGTTGCGGGTACGCTCTGCAACAAAATGGCGCCAGCCTTGCGCAAGGTATATGACCAAATGGCCGAGCCGCGCTGGGTGCTTTCCATGGGTTCATGTGCCAATGGCGGAGGCTATTACCACTACAGCTATTCAGTGGTGCGTGGCTGCGACCGCATCGTTCCAGTGGATGTGTATGTGCCCGGATGTCCGCCGACGGCCGAGGCATTGATATACGGAATCATCCAATTGCAGCAAAAGGTGCGGCGCACCAACACGATTGCGAGGGCGTGATTTCATGCTGACAGAAACAGTGAGTTACGCCATTGCGCCTGACGTCTTGCGGGACAAGATAGCTCTTGCTCTGGATGGATTGGCGAGTAGTGTGAACGTGGCGCTTGGCGAAGTGACGGCGCTTGTGCCTGCCTCATCCTATTTACAGGCCGCCCAGATTTTGCGGGATGCGCCTGATTGCCGCTTTGAGCAGATGATTGATTTGTGCGGCATGGATATGTCTGCTTACGGAAATGGGCGCTGGGAGGGAGCGCGCTTCGCCGTGATACTGCACTTGCTGTCTGTAAGCCACAACCAGCGTGTGCGCTTGCGCGTGTTTTGCGAAGACGATGACTTTCCGGTGCTGCCTACGGTCACGGGTATCTGGAGCTCGGCCAATTGGTATGAGCGGGAAGCGTTCGATCTATATGGAATCATGTTCGACGGGCACGGTGACCTGCGCCGCATCTTGACGGATTATGGTTTCGTTGGGCATCCATTCCGCAAAGATTTCCCTTTGACGGGGCATGTGGAAATGCGTTACGACGCCGATCGTCAGCGCGTAGTTTATGAGCCGGTTTCAATTGAGCTGCGTGAAATTACGCCTCGAGTCATCCGTGAAGAATCATACGGAGGCATGCGGTAAATGGCGGAAATCAAGAATTACACGCTGAATTTCGGCCCTCAGCACCCGGCGGCGCACGGGGTGTTGCGATTGGTGCTGGAGCTGGACGGCGAAGTGGTGGAACGCGCTGATCCGCATATTGGCCTGCTGCATCGCGCAACGGAGAAACTGGCTGAACACAAGACCTTCATTCAGGCATTGCCATACATGGATCGGCTCGATTATGTGTCCATGATGTGCAATGAGCATGCCTATTGTCTGGCAGTTGAAAAGCTGTTGGGTATTGAGGTGCCTATTCGTGCGCAATATATTCGCGTAATGTTTGCCGAGATTACGCGAATCCTGAATCACTTGATGTGGCTCGGCTCGCATGGCAACGACTGCGGCTCTTCAACGATCCTGATTTACGCCTTCCGCGAGCGAGAAGATCTGTTTGATATGTATGAGGCCGTTTCGGGTGCGCGTATGCACGCGGCTTATTTCCGGCCAGGCGGCGTGTATCGTGACTTGCCGGATTCCATGCCGCAATACAAGGCGAGCAAAGTGCGTAACGCCAAGTCGCTGGAGGCGCTCAACGCCAATCGCCAAGGGTCGCTGCTCGACTTTATAGAAGACTTCACCAAGCGTTTTCCTGTTTATGTGGATGAATATGAAACGCTGCTGACGGATAATCGGATATGGAAACAGCGGACGGTCGGCATTGGAGTCGTTGATGCAGACCGCGCCTTGAATATGGGGCTGACGGGACCTATGCTGCGCGGTTCTGGTGTTGCGTGGGATTTGCGCAAGAAGCAGCCATATGATGTTTATGACAAGGTAGATTTTGATATTCCTGTTGGAAAAACGGGCGACAGTTACGACCGTTACCTCGTTCGCGTGCAGGAAATGCGCGAGTCCAACAGGATTATCAGGCAATGCGTGGATTGGCTGCGCGCCAATCCAGGTCCGGTTATTGTGCAGAACTACAAGGTGGCCCCGCCTCCGCGTGAGCGCATGAAGTTCGGCATGGAAGATCTGATTCACCATTTCAAATTGTTTACCGAGGGCATGCATGTGCCCGAAGGTGAAGCTTATGCTGCGGTGGAGCACCCAAAAGGGGAGTTTGGCATCTACATGGTGAGCGATGGTGCCAATAAGCCCTATCGCATGAAGATTCGCGCGCCGGGGTTTGCGCACCTGTCGGCCTTTAATGAACTGGTTAAAGGCCATATGCTGGCTGACGCAGTGGCGATTATTGGCACGTTGGATATCGTGTTTGGGGAGATCGACCGATGAATACACGTGTCGCATCCATTACCGCAACGCCTCTATCAGAGGCTACTCGCATGCGGTTTGATCGTGAAGTTGCGAAATATCCAGCGGGTCAGAAACAGTCTGCCGTCATGGCCTGTCTTTCCATCATCCAGCAGGAGCGGGGATGGGTCAGTCCTGAGAGCGAAAAGGCAATCGCCGAATATCTTGAAATGCCGCCGATGGCAGTGCATGAAGTGACGACTTTCTACAATATGTACAACCAACATGCTGTTGGAAAGTACAAATTGAATGTCTGCACGAATCTGCCTTGCGTATTGCGCAATGGCGCGAAGGCGTTGGCACATTTGGAACGGAAACTCGGCATTTCGGTCGGAGAAACCACGCCTGACGGCTTGTTTACCCTTCAGCAATGCGAATGCCTGGGGGCTTGTGCTGACGCGCCTGTCATGCTGGTTAATGACCGCACCATGTGCAGCTTCATGGAAAGCGATAGACTGGATCAGCTTGTTGATGGTCTGCGCGCGGCTGAAAATGGAGACGCCGCATGAAAGATGTCGCTCAGTTTCTCTCTCAGTTTCAGTCTTCGGGAGAAAAAACCTGTTTTCATGGCCGTCATATCAATCCCCAGATTTATGCGGGGTTGAATGGCAACAATTGGAGTCTCAAGGATTACGAGGCGCGTGGAGGGTATCAGGCCCTGCGCAAAGTTCTCGGCAAAGATGGCGGTGAAGGTCTGACGCAGGATCAGATCATTGCCATCATCAAAGAGTCAGGCTTGCGTGGCCGTGGCGGCGCGGGTTTCCCGACTGGCCTCAAATGGAGCTTCATGCCACGGCAGTTTCCGGGCGACAAGTTTCTGGTTTGCAACTCTGACGAAGGCGAGCCTGGAACCTGCAAGGATCGTGAGATTCTGATGCATAACCCTCATATTGTTATTGAAGGGATGGCTATCGGAGCTTTCGCAATTGGCGCGTCCCGTGGATACAATTATATTCACGGAGAAATCTTCCAGGTTTATGAAAGATTCCAGGCGGCCTTGCAAGAGGCGCGCGAGGCCGGCTATATTGGCCAAAATATTATGGGCAGCAACTTCAGTTTTGAGTTGAATGCGCATCATGGTTTCGGCGCTTACATTTGTGGAGAAGAAACGGCGCTGCTTGAATCCATAGAAGGAAAGAAAGGGCAGCCTCGCTTCAAGCCGCCATTTCCAGCAAGCTTCGGCCTGTATGGCAGGCCAACCATCATCAATAACACGGAAACATTTTCTGCTGTTCCCTGGATCATCCGTAATGGTGGACAGGCTTATCTTGAATGCGGGAAACCCAATAATGGAGGCACCAAGATCTTTTCCGTAAGTGGTGATGTGGAGCGCCCCGGAAATTATGAAATTCCACTCGGAACGCCTTTTTCTGTCTTGCTGGAGTTGGCGGGCGGTGTTCGCAGTGGACGGCAGCTTAAGGCGGTCATTCCCGGCGGCTCTTCATCGCCTGTCCTGCCTGCTTCCATCATTATGGATTGCACAATGGATTATGACTCCATTGCAAAAGCAGGCTCCATGTTGGGTTCTGGTGCAGTTATCGTGATGGATGATACGCGCTGCATGGTTAAATCTCTTCAGCGTTTGTCTTATTTTTATATGCATGAATCTTGCGGCCAGTGCACGCCTTGTCGAGAAGGGACGGGCTGGCTATGGCGAGTGGTTGATCGCATTGAAAATGGCAAAGGCCGTCCAGCGGATATGGATTTGCTCGATTCGGTAGCTGGAAACATCATGGGGCGCACGATTTGTGCGCTAGGCGATGCAGCCGCCATGCCTGTGCGAGCCATGCTGAAGCATTTCCGTCCTGAATTTGAATACCACGTTGAACACAAGACCTGCACGGTCTCGTCCTATGTCTGAAAGGCGCGAACGTCATGGTTGAAATTGAAATTGATGGCAAGAAGGTCGAAATAGCTGAGGGAAGCATGGTTATTCATGCTGCTGACAAGGCTGGCATGTATATTCCCCATTTTTGCTATCACAAAAAACTGTCCATTGTTGCCAGTTGCCGCATGTGCCTGGTGGACGTGGAAAAAGCGCCTAAGCCGGTGCCTGCTTGCGCAACGCCTGTCACGCAAGGCATGGTGGTGCGCACTCACAGTGCCAAAGCTATCTCAGCGCAAAAATCGGTAATGGAGTTCCTCCTGATCAATCATCCGCTGGATTGTCCGGTTTGTGATCAGGGCGGAGAATGTCAGTTGCAGGATTTGGCTGTGGGTTATGGCATGTCTGGCACGCGTTATGAAGAAGAAAAGCGCGTGGTCAAACCCAAGGACGTGGGGCCGCTGATATCCATGCAGGAAATGACGCGCTGTATTCATTGCACGCGTTGTGTGCGTTTTGGGCAGGAAATTGGCGGCTCAATGGAATTCGGCATGGCGAATCGTGGCGAATTTTCCGCAATTGAAACATTCATTGGCCGTAGCGTGGATTCTGAACTGTCGGGCAACATGATTGATGTTTGTCCAGTCGGCGCGCTGACCAGCAAGCCCTTCCGTTTCAGTGCCCGCACGTGGGAATTGTCTCGGCGAAAAAGCGTCAGTCCGCATGATTCAACTGGCGCGAACCTGATTGTGCAGGTCAAGAACAACAAGGTCATGCGCGTTGTTCCATTTGAAAATGAAGCTGTCAATGAATGTTGGATTGCGGATCGTGACCGCTTTTCTTATGAGGCGTTGAATGGCGAGGATCGCCTGACCAAGCCCATGCTCAAGCAGGGCGGGCAATGGCAGGAAGTGGATTGGCAAACCGCTCTTGAGTATGTGGCCAATGGCCTGAATGACATCAAGGCGGAATTTGGAGCGGACAAAATTGGCGCTTTGGTGAGTCCTCACAGCACACTGGAGGAGTTGTATCTCGCAGCTCAATTGGTGCGGGGCTTGGGTAGTGAAAATATCGACTATCGCCTTCGCCATACTGAATTTGACCAGCCTGAGGGCATTCGGTGGCTTGGCACGACAGTTGAGTCTCTCTCTAGTTTGCAGGGGGCGCTGATTGTGGGGTCAAACCTGCGCAAGGACCACCCCTTATTTGCGCAGCGAATTCGCCAATCAGTGCGGCATGGCGCAGTCGTTTCGGCGATTACATCGCGCAATTTGCTGCGTGATGCGGATGCTTGGGCCATGCCCGTCCAAAATCAGTTTCTGCTTGATCCAGCCGATTGGTGCCAGGCGCTGGCTGCGGTTGCACAGGCAGTGGCGGCTGAAAAAGATGTGCCCGCTCCGGTTGAAGCGTTTGCTGATATTCCGGATTTGGCGATGTCCATTGCCAAGGCTTTGCTTTCGGGCGGCACTCAGGCGATTTTGCTGGGCAATGCGGCGGCGCATCATCCACAGGCCAGCAGCCTGCTGGCTTTGTGCCAGTGGCTGGGCTGCCAGACGGGAGCCAGCGTTGGTTATTTGACGGAAGCTGCCAATACGGTTGGCGCGCAGTGGGTGAAGGCATTGCCGGGCCAGAATGGGCTGAATGCTGGACAAATGCTCGCAGGCGGCCTCAAGGCATTGCTGCTGCTCAATACTGAGCCTGCGATGGATGCAACTGCTCCGGTTGAAATGGAAGGCAACGGCATGGTGGTTACGTTCAGCCCATTCAAAGCCAACATGGATGTCAGCGATGTGCTGCTGCCCATTGCGCCTTTTTCCGAAACATCGGGAACGTTCGTGAATGCTGAAGGCCGCGTGCAGAGTTTTCATGCCGTGGTCAAGCCGTTGGGCGACACGCGACCGGCATGGAAGGTGCTGCGCGTGCTTGGCGATATGCTGGGATTGGCGCAGCCTGTTTTCAATTCCTCGCAAGAAGTATTGGCGCACGCGTTGGGTGGCTCAGGTATTTCCATGCTGCCCGCCAGCTCGTTGAGCAACGCAACGCAAGCGTCCATCACAGTGGAAAAAGCTGTCAATGTGCCCCGTGATTGGGGAATCTACGAGCTGGATGGCATTGTGCGGCGCGCGCCTGCGCTTCAGCAGACAACGGATGCGCGCGAATACAGATCGCAGGGTGAGCAAGGAGTGGCGGCATGATTGATGCGCTGCACGATTTTGGATTGCACCTGTTTGCAGGCCAATGGTGGGTGCATGCCGCATGGCCCATTGTTTGGACCCTGCTGAAAATCATCGCAATCATTGCTCCATTGATGATTGCCGTGGCCTACACCACCCTGTGGGAGCGCAAGTTGCTGGGCTGGATGCAAGCGCGGCACGGGCCCAACCGCGTGGGGCCCTGGGGTCTGCTGCAACCGGCTGCTGATGGCATCAAGTTGCTGACTAAGGAGATTATTCAGCCAACGGCTTCCGCCAAGGGGTTGTTCATCATGGGGCCGCTGATGGCCATCATGCCCGCTCTTGCAGCCTGGTCAGCCATTCCATTCGCGCCTCATGTGGCGTTGGCCGATGTGAATGCGGGGCTGCTGCTGGTTATGGCCATCACTTCGATTGAGATTTATGGCGTGATTATCGCGGGGTGGTCTTCCAACTCGAAATACGCTTTTTTGGGCGCTTTGCGTGCTTCGGCCCAGATGATCAGCTATGAGATCGCCATGGGCTTTTGCTTTCTAGCCGTGCTCATGGTGTCTGGCAGCATGAATTTGACCGACATTGTCATGAAGCAGGCGGAAGGCGTGGCCTTTGGCGGCATTTTTGCCGGCACTTTCCTGTCATGGAATTGGCTTCCGCTCATTCCGATGTTCGTGGTATATCTGATTTCCATGGTGGCTGAAACCAATCGGCACCCATTCGATGTGGTGGAAGGCGAAGCCGAGATTGTCGCAGGCCATATGGTCGAATATTCGGGCATGGGTTTTGCGGTATTTTTTCTGGGTGAATATGCCGCCATGTGGCTGGTTTCCATATTGGCAGTCATCATGTTTTTGGGCGGATGGCTGCCGCCGGCTGATTTCGCACCGTTCACATGGATTCCTGGGTGGATTTGGCTGGGCGTCAAGACAGCCATCGTGCTGACCATGTTCATTTGGATTCGCGCCACTTTCCCTCGATTCCGTTATGACCAGATCATGCGCTTGGGATGGAAGGTGTTTATTCCCGTCACACTCGTTTGGTTATTGGTCATTGGCGTCTGGATGCATACGCCGCTGAATCTCTGGCTCTGAATACCGGAGTGCGAATATGAATCCTGTTGCAACTCCTTTTTCGATCAAGGACTTTTTCAAGAGCTTCATGCTCCTGGAATTGTTCAAAGGCATGGTTTTGACGGGGCGTTACGCTTTCCGCCGCAAAGTCACGGTGATGTTTCCGGAAGAAAAAACGCCGCTGTCACCGCGTTTTCGCGGCCTGCATGCCTTGCGCCGTTACGAAAACGGCGAGGAACGCTGCATTGCCTGCAAATTGTGCGAGGCCATCTGTCCGGCGATGGCCATCACTATCGAGTCCACTCAGCGGGAAGATGGCACGCGCCGCACCACGCGCTATGACATTGATCTGACCAAATGCATCTTCTGCGGTTTCTGCGAGGAAAGCTGCCCAACCGATTCCATTGTCGAAACCCAGATTTTTGAATACCACGGCGAAAAGCGCGGCGATCTTTATTTCACCAAGGAAATGCTGCTGGCCGTGGGTGACCGGTACGAAAAAGACATCGCTGCCGCGAAGGCCGCTGATGCCAAATATCGCTGATTCACAGGCACGATTCATGGACATCCAGGCTGGTTTTTTCTATCTGTTTTCTGCCGTGCTGCTGTTTTCAGCATTCAGGGTGGTGACGGCGCGCAACCCCGTGCATGCCGTGCTTTTTCTGATGCTGGCGTTTTCGCAAGCTGCAGGAATCTGGCTGCTGCTGAAAGCCGAATTTCTTGCCATCACGCTGGTGCTGGTTTATCTGGGCGCAGTGATGGTGCTGTTCCTTTTTGTCGTGATGATGTTGGACATCAATATTGACAGTGTGCGGCAAGGTTTTTGGAAGCATTTTCCGCTGGCATTAGGCGTAGGCGCCGTGATTACGCTTGAAATGGCGGCTGTACTTAAAGGCGGTTTCAGCGCGACGCAAGCGCCTGAAATGCAGGCTGCGCTGGCTGGCGGGAACGCAGGCAATACCAAGATGCTGGGTGGACTGCTATACACGCAATACCTGTACCCGGTGCAGATTGCCGCAGTCATTTTGCTGGTGGCCATGATTGCCGCCATTGCGCTCACGCTGCGCGAACGCAAGACTACCAAGAAAATTGATCCTTCCATTCAGGTGCGCGCCAAAGCGGCAGACCGTTTGGTCGTCGTTTCCATGCAGGCGACGCAGGCGGCCCCGGCAGTGGAGGAGGCGGCTGCTCCAGCCGAGGAGACGAAACGATGACACTGGCGCATTGCCTGACATTGGGCGCAATTCTGTTTGCGATAGCCATTGTCGGCATTTTTCTCAACCGCAAGAATCTGATTGTGCTGCTCATGGCCATTGAGCTGATGCTGCTGGCCGTCAATCTGAATTTCGTGGCTTTTTCGCATTATCTGGGCGATATGCACGGACAGGTGTTTGTTTTTTTCATCCTCACAGTGGCCGCTGCCGAATCGGCCATTGGCCTGGCTATTTTGATGCTGCTGTTCCGCAATCGATCCAGCATTAATGTAGATGAACTCAATGATTTGAAAGGGTAAACGCATCATGAGTCAGACCCTTTCCACTGCGGCTCTGCTGGCCGTTCCGCTTGCGCCTTTGGCTGGATGCCTGGCTGCCGGTATTTTGGGTACAGCCTTCGGCGGCAACGTCATTGGCCGTCGCGCTTCGCATACGGCCACCATTCTGGGTGTTTTTATTGCTTTTCTTATTTCCGCCTGCACGCTCAAAAGCGTGGCGCTGGATGGCGCGCGATTCAACCAGACCATTTATGAGTGGATGGTTGTGGGCGGCCTGAAAATGGAAGTGGGCTTCATGGTCGATGGCCTCACGGCCATGATGATGTGCGTTGTCACCTTTGTATCGCTCATGGTGCACGTGTATACCATTGGCTATATGGATGAAGACGCGGGCTACAACCGCTTTTTCTCTTATATCTCGCTATTCACTTTTTCCATGTTGATGCTGGTGATGAGCAACAACATGCTCCAGCTGTTTTTCGGCTGGGAAGCTGTGGGGCTGGTGTCTTATTTGCTGATTGGTTTCTGGTTCAACAAGCCAACAGCCATTTTCGCCAACATGAAGGCGTTTTTGGTAAACCGCGTGGGCGATTTCGGCTTTATTCTGGGAATCGGCCTGATTGCAGCCTATACCAATACCCTCAACTACACCGAAATATTCACCCATGCCCGCGAGCTGGCGGCCCAGACGATGCCGGGCACGGACTGGATGCTGGTGACGGTTATCTGCATTTGCCTGTTTATTGGCGCAATGGGCAAAAGTGCGCAGTTTCCACTACACGTGTGGCTGCCGGATTCAATGGAAGGCCCCACGCCTATTTCCGCGCTGATTCACGCGGCCACCATGGTGACGGCAGGCATTTTCATGGTGACGCGCATGTCGCCGCTGTATGAGCTGTCGGATGCCGCCTTGAGTTTCATTATGGTTATTGGCGGCATTACGGCGTTGTTCATGGGCTTTCTGGGTATTATCCAGAATGACATCAAACGCGTGGTGGCGTATTCCACGTTGTCGCAGCTGGGCTATATGACAGTCGCGTTGGGCGCTTCGGCTTATTCCGTGGCTGTGTTTCACCTGATGACGCATGCGTTTTTCAAGGCGCTGCTGTTTCTGGCAGCTGGTTCGGTCATTATGGGTATGCACCATAACCAGGATATGCGCTGGATGGGCGGCGTGCGCAAATACATGCCTGTGACGCACTGGACTCTGCTGATCGGCACGCTGGCTCTGGTTGGCACACCCTTTTTCTCGGGCTTTTATTCCAAGGACGCCATCATTGAAGCAGTAGGCGCCAGCCATGTCTGGGGGGCAGGCTTTGGCTATTTCGCCGTGCTGGCGGGCGTGTTTGTCACTTCTTTCTATTCATTCCGTCTTTATTTCCTCGTCTTCTGGGGCAAGGAGCGGTATGACCAGAACCCGGAAATCCACCACCATGATGATCATCATGGCCACGGTCATGATGCCCAACCGCACGAGTCGCCCTGGGTCGTCTGGGTGCCGCTGGTCATGCTGGCCATACCTTCCATTTTCATCGGCTTTTTCACGCTCATGCCGCTGCTGTTTGGCCCGTATTTCAGCGATGTCATTTTTGTCGATGTCATGCGCCACGGCGCGATGGCCGAGCTGTCCGAACATATTCATGGCGCTGTCAGCATGGCTTTGCATGGCTTTGTTTCCTGGCCGTTCTGGCTGGCCGTGGCGGGTGCGGCATCAGCTTGGTACATGTATATGGTCAATCCGGCGCTGCCGGTGACGCTCAAGCGGTTCTTCATGAGCGCGGGCATTTACCAGTTTCTGGAAAACAAATATTTCATGGACTGGATTTACGAAAACATTTTTGCCCGTGGCGGCCGCGTGATTGGCACGGGGCTATGGCTGGGGGGCGACCGCGCGCTGATTGATGGCGCGGTGGTCAATGGCTCCTGGAAACTGGTCGGCCGGATTTCGGCCCTGGTGCGCCGCGTGCAGACGGGCTATCTCTACCACTACGCCCTCTGGATGATTTTGGGTGTTTTCGTGTTCATGACGTTCTTTGTCTGGCTCAACAAGTAAAAGGAAGCGTTGGAAATGAGTTGGTTGAGCCTTGCCATCTGGACACCCATCATCTTTGGCCTTGTCATCCTGCCGCTGGGGCGCGATAGCCAAGCTTCGCTGGCGCGCTGGCTCGCGCTGGCCGGGTCTGTCCTGGGCTTTCTGGTCACGCTGCCGCTGTACACTGGCTTTCAGGCTGGCACGGCGCAAATGCAGTTTGTCGAAAAAGCGCCGTGGATTGAGCGCTTCAACATTTATTACCACCTCGGCGTGGATGGCATCTCGCTGTGGTTCGTGCTGCTGACAGCGTTCATCACCATCATCGTCGTCATTGCCGGCTGGGAAGTCATCCAGAAGAAGGTCAATCAGTACATGGCGGCCTTTCTCATCCTGTCCGGGCTGATGATTGGCGTGTTCGCCGCGCTGGACGGGCTGCTGTTTTACGTGTTCTTCGAGGCCACGCTGATTCCGATGTATCTCATCATCGGCGTCTGGGGCGGACCCAACCGGATTTATGCCGCCTTCAAGTTCTTCCTCTACACCCTGATGGGGTCGCTGCTCACGCTGGTGGCCTTCGTCTATCTGTATTGGCGTTCGGGCGGCAGTTTTGATATTCAGACCTGGCATCAACTGCCCCTGCCCCTGTCGGTGCAGACGCTGCTGTTCTTCGCCATGTTCGCTGCCTTCGCCGTCAAGGTGCCCATGTGGCCCGTGCATACCTGGCTGCCGGATGTGCACGTGGAAGCGCCCACGGGCGGCTCCGCCGTGCTGGCGGCCATCATGCTCAAGCTGGGCGCTTATGGCTTTTTGCGCTTTTCCATGCCCATCGCGCCTGATGCTGCGCATGAATGGGCCTGGCTGATGATCACCCTCTCCCTTGTGGCCGTGATTTACGTGGGCCTGGTGGCGCTGGTGCAGCAGGACATGAAAAAGCTCGTGGCCTATTCCTCCGTGGCGCACATGGGTTTCGTCACCTTGGGTTTTTTCCTGTTCAACGACCTCGGCGTGGCGGGCGGTCTGGTGCAAATGGTTTCGCACGGGTTCGTTTCCGCCGCCATGTTCCTGGGCATTGGCGTGCTGTATGACCGCGTGCATTCGCGCGAAATCGCGGCCTATGGCGGTGTTGTCAATACCATGCCGCGCTTTGCCGCCTTCGCCCTGCTGTTTTCCATGGCCAACTGCGGTTTGCCGGGCACGGCGGGCTTCGTGGGCGAATGGATGGTGATTCTGGGCGCCGTGCAATTCAACTTCTGGATTGGCCTGGGCGCTGCCACGGCGCTGATTCTGGGCGCCTCCTACACCCTGTGGATGTACAAGCGCGTCTATCTGGGCGCCACCGGCAACGACCACGTGCGCCAGCTCAAGGACATCAATGCCCGCGAATGCCTGATGCTGGCCCTGCTGGCAGCCGCCATACTGGGCATGGGCCTGTATCCCAAGCCGTTCACTGACGTCATGGACGCCTCTGTAACCCACTTTTTGCAACACGTTGCCACATCCAAGCTGAATTGAGGAGCTGTGAACATGATTGACCGACTCAGCTGGCTGGCGATCTACCCTGAAATCGTGCTGCTGGCCATGGCTTGCGTGATTCTGCTGATGGACCTGATGGTCAAGGGCAGGCTGCGCACGCCCACCTACCTGATGTCCCTGCTCACGCTGGCCGTGGTGGCTGCGCTGACGGCGTTTTTCGCGCAAGACGGCAAAACCGTCTATGGCTTTGGCGGCCTGGTGGTGAGCGATCCCATGAGCAACTGGCTCAAGTGTTTTGCGGCCCTTTCCACCATCGTCTGCTTCGTCTATGGCCGCGCTTACGCGGCCGACCGGGGCATGCTGCGCGGCGGCGAGCTTTTCTCGATGGGCCTGCTGTCGCTGCTGGGCGCGTTCGTCATGGTTTCGGCCAACAACTTCCTGCTCATTTACCTGGGGCTGGAGCTGATGACCCTCTCGGCCTACGCGCTTGTGGCGCTGCGCCGCGACGACGCCACGGCCACTGAAGCAGCCATGAAGTATTTCGTGCTGGGCGCGCTGGCTTCGGGCTTTTTGCTCTACGGCCTGTCCATGCTTTACGGCGCCACGGGCACGCTCGATATTGGCGGCGTGCGCCAGGCCATTGAAGCGGGCGCGGCGCAAAAACAGGTGCTGGTATTCGGCCTTGTTTTCGTGGTGGCCGGCCTGGCCTTCAAGTTCGGCGTGGCGCCTTTCCACATGTGGCTGCCTGATGTGTACCAGGGCGCGCCTACGGCCATCACGCTCATGATCGGCTCGGCCCCCAAGATCGCGGCCTTCGCCATGGTCATCCGCCTGCTGGTGGAAGGGCTGCTGCCGCTGGCCTTTGACTGGCAGCAAATGCTGGCGCTGCTGGCCATTGCCTCGCTGCTTCTGGGCAACCTGGCGGCCATTGCGCAGACCAACCTCAAGCGCATGCTGGCCTACTCCACCATCGCGCAAATGAGCTTCGTGCTCATGGGCCTGATGGCGGGCGTGACGGACGGCAACCCGGCCGGGGCCGAAAACGCCTACAGCAGCGCCATGTTCTACACGCTCTCCTACGTGCTCACCACGCTCGTGAGCTTTGGCGTGATCATGCTGCTGGCGCGCCAGGGCTTTGAAAGCGAAGAAATCGCCGACTTCGCGGGCCTGAACCAGCGCAGCCCCTTGTTCGCCGGCATCATGCTCATCTGCCTGTTTTCGCTGGCGGGCATTCCGCCGATGGTGGGCTTTCAGGCCAAGCTTGGCGTCATCCAGGCGCTGGTGAGCACGGGGCAAAGCGCCTACATTTCGCTGGCCGTGTTCGCCATCGTCATGTCGCTGATTGCCGCCTTCTACTACCTGCGCGTCATCAAGGTCATGTATTTCGATGCGCCCGCCGGGCCGCAGGCGCAAGCCGCCATCGCCGCCCCGGCCGATCTGCGGGCCGTGCTCACCGTCAATGGCCTGCTGGTGCTGGGCCTGGGCCTGCTGCCGGGCGCGCTGATGGAAGCCTGCCGCAGCGCCATTGCGCACATGCTCAATACCTGAAAGCCGAGGCGGCCCTGCTGCCAACCCGCCGCCTGCGCAGCTTGCCTCTGGCGCTTGGCGCTCCTTGCAGCCGCTGCGCAGGCTGTTGAAAAGTCTGAAATACCTCAAAATCAGGAGCAAATTCAAGGCCCTCAAAATGGCCTTTTGCGCAATATCGGCGGGGAGGTCATGCTATGGAACAAAGAGCAAATAAAGCGATGTGGCGCCAGACGCTGGCGCGCACATGCGGCATGCTCGCCGCCGCGCGCCGGGCGGCTGGCCCCGGCGGATATCGGGAAAAGGCATTGCCATGAGTCAAAGCGCAAGCATCTGGCTGTTGATCGCCCTGGCGGCGCTGGCCGCCAACCTGCCTTTTCTTAACCAGCGCTGGCTGGCCGTCTGGCCCGCGCCATTGGGCCGCAAAAGCCTGGGCCTGCGCCTGCTGGAGCTGGTGTTCTGGTACTTCGTGACGGGCGGCATCGGCAAGGCGCTGGAAGCCCATGCGGGGCAGATCCACCCGCAAGACTGGGAGTTCTACGCCGTCACCGCCGCGCTCTTTCTCACGCTGGCCTTTCCCGGCTTTGTTTACCGCTACCTGCTCAAACGTGGACGCTGACCGCACCCCCGCCCCTTCGCTCTTCCCCGCCGGCCCTGACTTTCAGGACGAAACCCTGCGTGAGCAGCCGCTGGCCTCCGAGCCTTTGCTGCAAGGCCGCTTCCTGCGCGTGCAGCGCGACACCGTGCGCCTGCCGGGCGGCCAACACGGCGGGCACGGCGGCACGGCCACCCGCGAATACGTGCGCCACCCCGGCGCAGCCGTCATCGCCGCCCTGCTGGAAGACGGACAGGGCGGCTGGCGCGTGGTGCTGGAGCGCCAATGGCGTCACCCCCTGGGCCAGGCCATCATCGAGCTGCCCGCCGGCAAGCTCGACCCCGGCGAGCCGCCCCTGCACTGCGCCCGCCGCGAGCTGCGCGAAGAAACCGGCTACACCGCCCGCGAATGGGCCTGCGCGGGCCTGATGCACCCCACGCCCGCCTATTCCACCGAAGGCATCCACCTCTGGTTCGCGCGCGGCCTCACGGCAGGCCCGCGCCAGCTTGACGCGGGTGAACACCTGCACGTCTTCACCGCCACCGTGCCCGAACTGCTCGACTGGTGCCGCCAGGGCCGCGTAACCGACAGCAAAACCCTCGCCGCCGCCCTCTGGCTGCAAAACTACCTCAGCGGCGCCTGGCCGCTTGACTGGCAGCGCGATGAAAGTGCTTGACTTGCAATGCGACCAAGGCCACGTCTTTGAAGGCTGGTTTGCCTCCGAAGACGACTACCAGGCCCAGCGCCAAAGCGGCCTGCTCGCATGCCCCCTGTGCGGCGCGCCCGATGTGGACAAACTCCCCAGCGCCCCGCGCCTGAACCTGGGCAGCGGCGGCGCGCCAGCAGGGCAGGGCGGCCCAAGCGGCGGGCCAGAGGGGGCCGCTTTGCCTGCCATGCAGGCCGCTTTACTGAAAGCCATGCGCCGCCTCATGCGCGAAACAGAAGATGTCGGCGCCCGCTTCGCAGAGGAAGCCCGCCGCATCCACTACGGTGAAACCCGTGAACGTCCCATCCGTGGCCGCGCAAGCCCCGAAGAAACCCACGCCCTGCTGGAAGAAGGCATCCCCGTCATGTCTTTGCCCCTGCCGCCCGGATTCGATGGCGAGCTTCAATGAGCAGAGGTGAAAAATCTGGGCCGCCTGCTTTTTGAAAGAGCATGACGGCGAATACAGGCTGCGCCAGAGCTTGCCAGACGGTCAAGCGCCAGAAAAACGGGTCAGGGTCTGGCCGCGAGAGATAAAAAGCCGGTCAGGACAGTCAAGGCGCAGACGGCACCCTGCTTCTCGCAGGCTTGGCCGCCATTCTTTTCTTGCATGCGCTGTCTTGGCTCATGAAGCTGCGGCTGCCGCCAAGCCGCGTTTTTGGGCATGGGCCATTTCTACCGTCTATCCGGCATCAGAAACTGGAGCAAATTTGAGAGGGTCAAAACACCGCCCTGCGCAATATTTACTAGGACGTCTTGCTATGAATAGTAGAGCGAAATTGACCTTATTCAATGCTTGCCCGCAGGTGTGAAAAGCGGCTTGGCGGCCTGGCGGCCTGCGGCGCTGCAAGCGGCAGGTCAGGCCGCCCAGGCTCATCTGCTCTTTCATCCTTTGCAGCCAGACTTCGCTCAGCCTCACGGATAGATGGGCGACAGGCCTTTACCGCGCCAGGGTTTTGAGGGCCTGCTTGATGCCTTCGCTCACGCCTACGTCGGCAGGCAAGGCCTTGAGGGCGGCGGCGGCTTCTTTTTCGCTGTAGCCCAGCGCCAGCAGAGCCTGCTGGATGTCGGCGTGCGCATCGCTGGCTGGCGCGGCCACGCCGGAAGCGGAAAGGTCGGGAGAGAGTTTGCCCTTGAGTTCCAGAAGCAGGCGTTCGGCTATTTTCTTGCCGATGCCCGGCAGTTTGGTCAGGCGGCCCGCCTGCTGGGTGGAAACGGCCTGCGCAAGATCGCTCACGCTCATGCCCGACAAAACGGCCAGCGCCATGCGCGGGCCGATGCCACTGATGCGGATGAGCTGGCGGAAGGCGTCACGCTCGGCGGCGGTGCCGAATCCGTAGAGCGTGTGCGCGTCTTCCCGCACGACCAGGTGAGTGAGCAGCGTGACGGGCGCGCCAGCGGCGGGCAGGTTGTAGAAGGTGCTCATGGGCACGTCTACTTCGTAGCCGACGCCATGGCAGTCGAGCAGCAGGCGCGGCGGGTTCTTTTCGGCCAGCAGGCCAGCCAGGCGTCCGATCATGGTCAGGGCCGCGAATCAGCCGCAGGTCACGCGCACGACCGCGCCTTGCGCATTGACGATGACGTTCAGGCGGCCTATCTGCATTTCCTTGGTGGTGGCGCTGTTTTCGCGCAGCATGCGGGCAAGGTCTGCGCCAGCGGCGGCGCGCGCCTGCTCCAGCATGGCCGGGCCGCCGTAGGGTTTGCCGACGATGGACTGCGCGGCTTTGGCGTTGCATTGGTTGCGCGCGGCTTTGCCGCTTTCCACTTGCGTGATTTCACGCGGCTGGCTTGGCTGGCCTTGCGCGTGGTCATGAGCGTGCGGGTGCATGGGAGTCTGGGTCTGTGCGGGTTCAGGGGCGGGCTTCGGGGCGTTGGTGCAGGCGGTCAAAGCCATCAGGGCGGCAAAAGCCAGAGGGTAGGCAAACAGCCGTTTTTCCATGTTGAGTGCTCCACAAGTTTGTTGAAAAGAAATCGTGAAAACGAAAACGCGCTGCTCCTGCCCGGGCAGCGCGCGTGGGATGGTAACTGCCTGCCTGGAGTTGAAAGCGAAACGGGCGCCTGTTTTCAGACGCCCGCTGGCAGATTCGAGAAAGCGGCGCGCGCTGCTTCAACACTTGTTTTTGTTCTTGGCGCCGCCCTGGCGCGCCTTCAGGCGCGGGTTTGACTTGCAGATGACGTAGATGCGGCCACGGCGGCGCACCACCTGGCAGTCGCGGCTGCGCTTTTTGGCTTCTTTGAGGGATGAAAGCACTTGCATGATTGAAATACTCCTTTGTGTTTCAGAACTTGTTCAAAGTCTGTCTGTGGGCGCGAAAAACGCGGACCCGGCCAGACGCTGAACGGGTTCATAGGGGGGACGGGAAAGCTGCCGATTGTAGTTATGTTCTAACAACTGTGATGCGTTTTCCCTTTGGAAAAAGCCAGAAACACGCGAAAAACGCACGTGTGCTAGAGTCCCGCTCCGCAACTTTTCACGCATTAGGCCATCAGCTTGGCTACCTTCAACAGGTAGCCAAATTTTTTTGGAAAGCCCGCCCGCCAACAGCCAGACAGCCATTGGGCGGGACTCTCAAGGAGCCTCCGGCAAACAAAATACAAAGGCGCTGGCTCCCGCCTTTTTCACGGTGACCCGCAGCAGCGCCATGCCGCCTGCGGACATGAAAGGAAGCAACATGCAAATTCCCGCCAGGCTGAACGCCCTGGGGCGCGGCATCAACACCTTCGCGGTTGATGTGGCCGCCGGGTTCTTCCAGGTTTCGCACAACGGCTTTGCCCTGCTGGGACTGGCCGTGGTTTGCGCTGTAGCCTTGCTGGTGGCGCGGCCCGATTTGCGCCATCAGGGCGAAGAGCAACTCACCTCATGGCTCAAGGCGCGGCAGGCGGCACAGGTGGGCTTTGAAGCCGAACCTGTGGCCAGCCGCCGGGCCACGGCCGCCAACCCGGTGGACTTGCCGCCGGAGCAGGCCAACGCGGTGCAGTGGATCAGCCGCAAATACCGCGTAGCCCCCGAGCCAGTGGCCGCCCTGGTGGCCGAAGCCTATGAAACAGGCCAGCGCGTGCGGCTCGATCCCACGCTGATTCTGGCTGTCATGGCCGTCGAATCCAGCTTCAACCCCTTTGCACAAAGCAACGTGGGCGCACAGGGGCTGATGCAGGTGATGACCAAGGTGCATACCGACAAATACGAAGACTTCGGCGGCAACTTCGCCGCGTTTGACCCCGTCAGCAATCTGCGCGTGGGCATCCGCGTGCTCAAGGACTGCACCACGCGTTTTGGCTCCACGGCTGGCGGCCTGAAGTGCTACGTGGGCGCCGCCAACATGGAGGACGATGGCGGCTACGCCGCCAAAGTAATGGCCGAACACGCCCGCATCTACCGCGCTGCTACGGGCCGCGCCCTGCCCGCAGCGGCCAGCGAAGAAGCGCTGCGCGCCAAGGCTTCCGCCACCGGCACGGCGCCAGCCTCTGCCGCTGCCTTGACGCAAGCCGGGTCACTGGCGGAAAGCAGCGCCAGCCCAGTCAACCCATCCAGCCGCAAGAGCCGCAACGCCATCAGCGTAGCCAGCGCGTTTTAAAGCCTGGCTTTCTTTTGCCACGCGCCAGCTGCCGCCTGGAACGGTCTGTTTTCGCGCCGGGCGCGCGGCCTCTTGAAAAAACCTGCACCGCTACAATCTTGGCCCTCGACTCGCGGCAAGAGCGACAGCAACACCTCCGGCCCGGCCTGCCACGCGCACCAGATTCAGACGCAGCGGCCACTTTCCCGCAAGGATTGCACACCAAATGATCGCCCGGACATCTTGCCTGCGCGCCGCAAGGCACCCCTTGCCTGCTGCGTCCTGACCGCACTCCTTTGTTCTGATGTCTGAACGCATGGTCAGGCGCCGGATGCCTTTCATGCAACCGACTGTCATGCCCCTTCACCATAGGTCCGTCCATGCCCGCCAAGAAAACGTCTGCTCCCGCCGCTGAAGAAGCCGTCGCGCCAAAAGCTGCCAAGAAAGCCAGCGCCAAGAAAGCTGCCACCGTCGAAGCCGAGGCCGAACCCCTAAAGAAAACCCCGGCTGCAAAGGCCCCGAAGGCCAAAGCTGAAAAAGCCGAAGCCGCGCCAGAAGCAAAGGCCAAAAAATCCCGCGTCGCCAAGGCTGCCGCTGATGAAACGGTTGGCGAAACTGCTGACGCAGTGTCTGAAAGCGCGCCCAAGGCCAAAAAAGCCAAGGCTGCCGCCAAGCCCGCAACCCAATCTGCTGCCAAACCGGAAGCCGCCAAAACGGGCGGCAAGCGTGGCCGCCCTGCCAAAGGTAAAAAAGCAGGTGCGGAGGATGACGACGCCGATCTGTCGGATATCGAAGACGACCTGCAAGGCGAGCCGGAGGCCGAAGCCGCTGGCGGCGCAGCCGCAGCAGTCGAGCAGGCCAAGCCGCTGCGCATGAAGATCAGCAAGGCCAAGGAGCGCGCGCTGATGAAGGAATTCGGGCTGGACGAAACCGTTCTGTCCGAAGAAGAGCTGAACCTGCGCCGCGCCAACCTCAAGGCGCTGCTCAAGCTGGGCAAGACGCGCGGCTACCTCACTCACGGCGAAATCAACGACCACCTGCCTGACAAGCTGGTCGATCCTGAAACGCTGGAAGCCGTGGTGACCATGCTCAACGATCTGGGCGTGGCCGTCTATGAGCAAACGCCCGACTCCGAAACCCTGCTGCTCACCAACCAGGGCAACAACACCGCCACGGAAGAAGAAGCCGAGGAAGAAGCCGAAGCCGCCCTTTCCACCGTGGACAGCGAGTTTGGCCGCACCACCGACCCCGTGCGCATGTACATGCGCGAGATGGGCACGGTCGAGCTGCTCACGCGCGAAGGCGAAATTGAAATTGCCAAGCGCATCGAAGGGGGTCTGATGGACATGATGCAGGCCATCAGCGCCAGCCCTTCCATCATTGCCGAAATCCTGCAAATGGCCGCCGAAATCCGTGAAGGCAAAGCCGTCATCAACACCATCGTGGACGGCTTTGTGGACCACGACGAAAACGACGACTACGTGGCCGAAGAAGACTTCGACGAATACGACGACGATGACGACGACGGCAAGGGCGGCTCCAAGGCCATGACCAAGCTGCTGGAAGCGCTGAAAACGCAGGCGCTGGAGCGCTTTGACCGCATTGCCCAGCTTTATGAAAAAGTGCTCAAGGCGCACAGCAAAGACGGCTGGGGCACGCCCGCCTACGTCAAGGCGCAGGAAGCGCTCTCGGCCGAGCTGATGACCATCCGCTTCACGGCCAAAACCATTGAAAAGCTCAGCGACATGCTGCGCGGCCAGGTAGACGCCGTGCGCCGCCATGAGCGCGATCTGCGCCGCATCATCGTGGACAAGTGTGGCTACCCGCAGGAGCAGTTCATTGCCGAATTCTCCGGCCGGGGCAAAAACGGCGAACGCGTGCCATCGCACCTGCTCGACCTGCGCTGGTGTGAAAAGCAGGCGGCCTCCAACAAGCCCTGGAGTGCCGTCATGGGCCGCAACATTCCGCCCATCCAGGACCTGCAGCAAAAGCTCATCGACTTGCAGCAGCTCGTGGTCGTGCCGCTGGACGAGCTGAAAGACATCCACAAACGCATGAACCAGGGCGAAGCCGCCAGCCGCTTTGCCAAGAAGGAAATGATCGAGGCCAACCTGCGCCTGGTCATCTCCATCGCCAAGAAATACACCAACCGGGGCCTGCAATTTCTTGATCTGATCCAGGAAGGCAACATTGGCCTGATGAAGGCGGTGGACAAATTCGAATACCGGCGCGGCTACAAGTTTTCCACCTACGCCACCTGGTGGATCCGCCAGGCCATCACGCGCTCCATCGCCGACCAGGCCCGCACCATCCGCATACCGGTGCACATGATCGAAACCATCAACAAGATGAACCGCTTCTCGCGCCAGCACTTGCAAGAGCACGGCTTCGAGCCGGATGCCGCCCTGCTGGCCGAAAAGATGGAAATCCCGGAAGACAAAATCCGCAAGATCATGAAAATCGCCAAGGAGCCTATCTCCATGGAAACCCCCATCGGAGACGACGACGACAGCCACCTGGGCGATTTCATCGAAGACACCAGCAACACCGCCCCGGTCGATGCCGCCATGCAGGCCGGCCTGCGCGACGTGGTCAAGGACATTCTCGACAGCCTCACCCCGCGCGAAGCCAAGGTGCTGCGCATGCGCTTCGGCATTGAAATGAGCACCGACCACACGCTCGAAGAGGTCGGCAAGCAGTTTGACGTCACGCGCGAGCGCATCCGCCAGATCGAGGCCAAGGCCCTGCGCAAGCTCAAGCACCCCTCGCGCTCGGACAAACTGCGCAGCTTTATGGACTCCATCTAGGCTCCCGGCGAGCGCCAGATGTACAGGAAACAAGAGGCGAATTCACTGCTTAATCGCTCCTTGTTTCATAGCATGGAGTCCTAGTAGAGTCTGCGCAAAAGCCATTTTCAGACCCCTTGAAATTGCTCCTCTTTTCAAGATAGAGCAACCTGCGTTTTCATGTCTGGCGCAGCAGCCATTGCGGCGCACAGCAGCTTTGCATCAGCCAAAGCACAGAGCCTGAACGCCGTGCGGCTTTTTTCGCCCTTGGCAGCCAGCAGCGCAGCGCGAAAGCTGGGCTGGTTTCGCTCCGCATTAAATAGCAATATGTCCTAGTGGAAATTGCGCAGAAGGGCGGTTTCTACCGCTTTAATTTGCTCCTGTTTTTGGTGCTCTTGCGTGGCAAACGGGTTTTGATGCCGGGCCAGAAATAGGCAGGCCGAACGTATTTTTCGGCTGCGCGCCGTTGCGTATGCCGCAGTGCAGGTCGGGCCGGGCAGGCAGTGTGCGCCTGCGCTGCCTATACTTTCGCGCTTTTTCTGATTCAGGGCGGGCGGACCGCCTTTTTGCTGGCCGCTCGCGCCTGTTTGCCTCTCTGTTGTTCCCTAGATTTATGAACGCTCCCGTTTCCCCCGCTGATGAAAACGCCTTGCTGGCTGAATTGGCCCAGATGCTGGTGGACAGCCTCAATCTGGATATGAAGCCTGCAGAAATCGACCCGGATGCGCCCTTGTATGGCGATGGACTGGGGCTGGACTCGATCGACATTCTGGAAGTGGCACTGGCGGTATCCAAGAAATACGGCTTTCAGCTGCGGGCTGAAGACGAGAACAAGCAAGCCATCTACAGCAGCCTGCGCAGCCTGGCCCGGCACATCGCGGCGCACCGCACGATTTGAGTTTTTCCTCCCTTACCAATGACCTGGATGCCTGCAGGCCCGCCGGGCCGCCCCGCTGGCGAGAGCGCGCCTGCCTGCGGCGCAGCCCGCGCGGATGCCCCAGCCCTTGCTCACGCCCGTGAGGCCAGCGCGGCGTGCGCGCCCCATGACGCACGCGTACCCATGCTGGTGGCAGCGGGCGTGGTTACCTACGCAGCGGCGGCGTGGTGGAGCAGCCGCCATCTGCCCTGGCTGGCGCTGGCGTTGGCCGTGGCGCCTTTTGTGTGGCTGGCGGCGGCGTTCGCTCTGGCGCGGCCTGCCGCAGGCGGCGCGTGGCAGCGGGCCGGGCGCTGGCTGCCGCTGCTGGCGTTGTGCGCGGCCCTGGCGGCGGGCTGGGAGCCGCTGCTGGCCAATGTGCTGCTGGTGTATCTGGTCCAGCACGTGGGCGCGCATGCGGCGCTGGGCTGGATGTTTGGCGCAAGCCTGCGGCCCGGGCGCACGCCGCTTTGCACCGAATTTGCCAGCTGGGGGCACTGGCGCATGACGCCGCAGCTGGTGTGGTACACGCGGCAAGTCACGCGGGTGTGGGTGGCGTTCTTCGCGGGCGTGGCGGCCGTGTCGCTGGCGCTGTTCGCGGCGGCTTCGCCTGCGGCGTGGATGCTGTTTTCCTCTGTGCTGGGGCCGCTGCTGACGGCGGCGCTGTTCGTTGTGGAAAACCTGGCGCGCAGACGCTATCTGCCGCCCGACAACCGCATGGGCCTGATGGCCACCTGGCGCGCCATTCAGGCGCGTGCGCGGTCGCAGGGCAAGCCAGCGCCCCAGGCGTGCCCGCCTTCGTCACCGCCTTTCCCGTCTACGCCCTTTCCGCCACGCAACCCGGCAGAGCCAGATGAACCCACCCGCCCTCGCGCTGAGCGCCCACGCCCCTGATGAAACACTGGCCCTCGGCCCGCAAGGCCCCGTGACGGCCGCGCGCTTCTTTGCCGACGCGCAAAGCGTGGCCGAAGCATTGCCCGCCAGCCAGTACGTGCTGAACACCTGCCACGACCGCTACCTGTTCATGGTGGGTCTGGGCGCGGCCCTGCTGGCCGGGCGGCCCACGCTGATGCCTTCCAGCCTTGCCCCCGAATCCGTGCGCCAGTTGCAGGAGCGCTATCCGCAGCTGCTGTGCCTGCACGACGGTCAGGAGCGCCCCGAAGGGCTGCCCGCCTGGCCAGTCGCCCCGCCAGCGGCAGGCGCGGCCCGCGCCTTGCAGGATGCGCCGCTGATCGAAGCCAGCCAGGTGGCCGCCATCGTTTTCACCTCCGGCACCACCGGCGCGCCTACGGCGCACCTCAAGCGCTGGGGCGAACTGTGCGCCGATGGCGAGGCCGAAGCGCGGCGGATAGGCTCGCAGGGCCTTGCCATCATCGCCACCGTGCCTTCGCAGCACATGTACGGCCTGGAATCGAGCGTGATGCTCACCTTGCGCGGCGGCGCGCGCCTGTGGCGCGAGCGCCCCTTCTACCCGGCGGACATCTGCGCGGCGCTGCGAGCCGCGCCGGGGCCGCGCATGCTGGTGACCACTCCCTTTCACCTGGGTGCGCTGCTGGCCGCCCAGGTGGTGTTGCCGTCATGCGAACGCTTGCTGTGCTCCACCGCCCCGCTGCCCGTGGCGCTGGCGCGCCAGGCTGAAGCCGCCTTCGGCAGCCCGCTGACGGAAATCTACGGCTGCACCGAAAGCGGCCAGATCGCCACCCGCCGCCCCACGCAGGGCGAAGCCTGGCATCTGCTGGATGGCGTGCAGCTTGATGTCAGCGCCGAAGGCGCATGGGCGCATGGCGGCCACGTGCAAATTCGCGTGAAGCTGTCTGACCACATCGAGCCGCTTGACGAGCGGCGCTTTCGTCTGGGCAGCCGCCACGCCGACATGGTGAACGTGGCCGGCAAACGCGCCTCGCTGAGCGCGCTCACCGCCCAGCTTCTGGGCGTGGAAGGCGTGACGGACGGGTGCTTCTTTCTCCCCCAGAACCCCGCCGCCGAAAAACAGGCCGGCGTGCAGCGCCTGGCTGCGCTGGTCGTTGCCGCCCCAGGCATGACGCCCGAGCGCATCATGGGCGCCCTGCGCCAGCGCATGGACCCCGCCTTCCTGCCCCGCCCCCTGCTGCCCGTGCCCGCCCTGCCGCGCAACGCCACGGGCAAGATCGTCGCCAAAGAGGTGCAAGCCCTCTACCAAACCCTCTGCCAACCCCGCGCCAGCTAGAGGGTAAGCGGGGCTGAAAGCAGGCGCTGAAAGCCTGCTCAAGGCCTGTCATTCGGGCAGGATGAAAACGCAAAAGAAGTTATTTTTTGCTCTTTGATCTATAGCATGATGTCCTAGTGAAATGGGCGCAAAAGCCGTTTTAGAGCTTGTGAATTCGCTCTGCTTTTTGATGTGCCCATGCATCTGCTGGAACCTGCTCGTGAGTAGGCCAGCTAAGCGCCTCGCCGGGCGGCAAGAGGGTCACAAGACCTGACTTGTGGTTTGCGCCTTGCGGCCGCCGGATTTCCTTTTGCAGCGGAAGAAGGGCAGGGCGCGCCGGCCCGTGCATCTTCTGCCCAGCTCATTCTGATGAACGAAGCGCCCGGCAAGCAGGCAGCGGCAAAGCCCATATTTGCTCTTGAATTCATAGCATTAGGTCCTAGTTGGGCCTGCGCAGAATGGCTTTTTCAGCCCCTCATATTTGCTTCTGTTTTTGATGGTATGCGGCAGGTGGCGCTTGCCGTTGGGGGCGCTTCAACCGTCAGCCGTCTGCCGCTGCGCGCCGTTTTCCTCGCGTTTCATGGTTGCCGAAGGCGGCGCGAGTAGGCATGCACTTCGTCTACCAGGTGCGCCACGTGTTCGGGCGGCGTGTGCTGGCTGATGCCGTGGCCGAGGTTGAAGATGTGGCTCACGCCCCGGCCTTCGTCTTGCCTTGAGCCACGCTGCCCATCAGGCGGGCCGAAGGCGTCGAGCACGGCGCGGGCCTGCTGGCGGATGACCTCGGGCGGGGCAAAGAGCACGTTCGGATCGAGATTGCCCTGGAGCGCAACGGGGCGCGCGGCCGCTGGCGCGCCGGGCGGCAGGGCCAGCGCGCGTTCCAGCTCGCGGCGCGCGCGTGTCAGGCTGGCCGTCCAGTCCAGCCCCAGCGCGTCGCACTCCAGCGCGGCGGCCATGTCGGGCAGCCACGGCCCGCCGCCTTTGGTGAAGACGATGCGGGGCACCACGCGCCCGTCGGCGCCCGTGCGTTTGAGCTGGCGCAGCACGCGGGCCGTGTAGGCCAGGCTGAAGGTCTGGAAGGCGCCATCGGCCAGCACGCCGCCCCAGCTGTCAAACACCATCACGGCTTGCGCGCCCGCGTCAATCTGCGCGTTCAGGTAGGCGGCCACGGCATCGGCATTGACGCCCAGCACGCGGTGCATCAGGTCAGGGCGGGCATAGAGCATGGTTTTCACCTGGCGGTAGTCGTCGCTGGAGCCGCCTTCCACCATGTAGCAGGCCAGCGTCCAGGGGCTGCCCGAAAAGCCAATCAGCGGCACGCGCCCGGCAAGCGCCCGGCGGATGGAAGTCACGGCGTCAAACACGTAGCGCAGCCGCTGCATGTCGGGCACGGCCAGGCGGGCCACGGCGGCTTCGTCGCGCACTGCGTGCGCAAAGCGCGGGCCTTCGCCCGGCTGAAAGCTCAGGCCCAAACCCATTGCGTCAGGCACGGTGAGGATGTCTGAAAACAAAATGGCCGCATCCAGCGCGTAGCGCTCCAGCGGCTGCAAGGTGACTTCGGTGGCGTAGTCCACATTCGTGGCCAGCCCCATGAAGCTGCCCGCGCGCTCGCGCGTGGCGCGGTATTCAGGCAGATAGCGCCCGGCTTGCCGCATCAGCCAGATGGGCGTGTGGGCGGTGGGCAGGCCCAGGCAGGCGCGCACAAAAGTATCGTTTTGCAAGGGTGCGTTCATGCGCCGGATTGTCGCAGGCGGGCTTGCGGACGGCCTGAGCGGGCGCGGGCGTGAGTGGCGGCGCGCAAGTGACAGCGCAAGGGTGGCGGCGCGAGCGGCTGAGCGCCAGCAGCGGGAAGTCAGCGCGGCCCTCCTGTGAACCCCGCGCGAAACCCGCGCAAAGCCCCGCCAGACAAGGCTTTCACGCTATGTTTTTTGGGGCATGGCGGCTCACTTATGCACAAAAAACGCCCGCACGGCCATGTGCCGCTCTGTTTTCACTACAGAAGCGATAGCGTCCGTAACTCATTGATTTGAAAAGATTTAAATTTTTTGCCGTTTTGCTGTGCAATCCGCAAAAACCCTTGTTTTGCAAGTGCGGCTCAGCGTTTGCACAGGCTTTTCAACAAAGTTGTCCACAGTTTCTGTGCATAGCCTGCGTGGCCTGTGAAGGCGTGCGGAAAACGCAAGGAAAAAGACGCGTGAGGCAGGGCCGCGAGCCTGGCAAGCCTGCGCCGGGAAAACACGCGCCCGCCTGCCCGCTGCTGCCTGTTCGTGCGCCTTGCGGCGGCGATGCGGTAAAACCCGCCGTTTTCTCATCTTCCGGCCAGGCTCATGCTGCGTTTCATCCGCTCCGCTCTTCACATGCTGTTTCTCACCGTGACGGTGATTCCGTGGTCGCTGACGGTGGTTGCGCTGTCGCCCTTCGTGAGCAAGCAGTGGCTGTATGGCTTCTGCCATGTGTGGGTGCGCATGGTTGTGGCGTCGGCCAGGCCGCTGCTGGGCATCCGCACGCGGGTGCGGGGGCTGGAGAACCTGCCTGCCGGCCCGCAGGCCGCCGCCGTGCTGCTCGTCAAGCATCAGTCAGCCTGGGAAACCTTCGTGCTGCCCACGATAACGCCGCATCCGCTTGCCTACGTTTTCAAGCGCGAACTCGCGCGCATTCCCTTCTTTGGCTGGGTGCTGGCGCGGCTGAACATGGTGCGCATCGACCGGGGCCGCCCCACGGAAGCCTTCACCCGCATGGTCACGCAGGGCCGCCGCCTGCTGGCGCAAGGCATATGGGTGGTCATCTTCCCCGAAGGCACACGCGTGGCGCGCGGCCAGCAGGGCAAATACCGCAGCGGCGGCACGCGGCTGGCCATTGAATGCGGTGTGCCCGTGGTTCCGGTGGCCGTGACTTCGGCGCGCTGCTGGCCGCCGCGCGCCTTCGTCAAAAGCCCTGGCATCGTTGATATTTCATTTGGCCCGCTCATTGCCAGCCAGGGGCGCAAGGCGGATGAGCTGATGCGCGAAGTGCAAGACTGGATCGAAGCCGAAATGCGGCGGCTCGATCCGCAGGCCTACGCCGGCGCTGCCGCCCTGCCGCCATCAGACGGCGGGCCGGCCGATGGATCGGCCCTCTGCGCGCTCCAGCCTGTCTGCGCGAACGCCGGCCTGGCAGAAAACAGCGATGGCGGCAGCGGTGATGGCGGCGGCGATGGCGGCGGCGGCGATGGCGGCGGCGGCGATAGCGGCGGTGGCGACTGACATGTCCGCGCTTGAGCATCTGGGCCAGCTCATGCTGGACCTGTTCGGCGCCGCATCCGCACAGCCTGCCGCGCCCAGGGCGGCGGTTCAGCCTCCGGCTCCGCGCCTGGCTTCTCCCACGCTCCAGCCGCCCCTGCGTCACTACGCCCACCCGCAGGCCACGCACGCCATACGCTTGGGCGAAACCTGCGTGGCCTGGCGGCTGCGGCGCTCGGCGCGGCGCAGCATTGGCTTCGTGGTGGACGAGCTGGGCCTGACCGTCAGCGCCCCGCGCTGGACGCAACTGCCTGAAATCGAGGCCGCCCTGCACTCAAAAGCGCGCTGGGTCCTCAGCAAGCTCGCCCAGGCGCAAGAGCGGCAGCAACGCCAGCATGCCGCCCGCATCCCGTGGGGCGAAGGCGCTACGCTGCCCTGGCTGGGCCAGACGCTCACCCTGCGGCGTGAACCGCGAGCCGCCTTGAACAGCCCCGCCCGTCCACGCTGGCAAGCCGCTGCAGATAGCGTGGCTGACGCGGATCGCAGCAGCGCAGCTGGCCCCGCGCTCTATCTCTCGCTGCCCCCTGCCGCCACGGCCGCGCAGTGGCGCGACGCCACGCAAGCCTGGATCAAGCAGCAGGCCCGCCGCCACTTCACCGCGCGGCTGGATCACTTCGCGCCCCTCATGGGCGTGCGCTGGCAAAAGATGGCCCTGACCTCGGCCAGCACCCGCTGGGGCAGCGCCAGCGCAGACGGCAGCATCCGCCTGAACTGGCGGCTCATGCACTTTCGCCCGGCGGTTGTGGACTACGTCATCGTTCACGAACTGGCCCACCTGCACGAGATGAACCACAGCCCGCGCTTTTGGGCGCACGTGCAGGCCCAGCTGCCCGCCTACGCCGCCTTGCGCGCCGAGCTGCGCGGCGAAGCCCTGCCACTCTGGTGAAAACCGCTTCCTGCCCGCCCATGCCGTCAAAGCAGGCAGGTGCGGGCCGGGCAAGAGCCGAAGGCCGTTTGCATGATTTGCGTGTCTGAACCCATAGTCAGGCGAGCGCGACGGAAGTTGTAGTCATGCCTCCACGGCGGCACAAGCTCACTGGGGCCTGTTGAGAATCCCCCCTCTTGTGCCGCAATTTCGCCATGGAAAGAAGAGCACCAACCGACAAGCAGTGGGCATTGATGGCACCGCACTGCCTGGGCAAGCCTGGCGATGCAGGGCGAAGAGGCACGGCCAAGCGCTTGTTTGCAGAGGCCGTGCTGTGGATGCAGCCCCTGGTGCGATTGGCCTGAAGAATTTGGCAAATGGAACACCGTTTCAAACGCTTTCGCGACGGGGTCAAGGCCGGTATCTGGCAAAAAAGCTTTGATGCTGTCAGCGGCCAGCCGGATATGGAATACGCCATGGTCGATGCCACGATCGTGAAAGTGCATCGTCACGGCCAAGGCGCAGGACTCAAAGCCAGGCCATGGGTCACTCGCGCAGGGGGCGTGAGCACCAGGATACGGGTCTTGTGCGATGCGTTGGGCAATCTGGTCATGCTCGTTCTGATAGACAAAGCATTTGATGTCCAATGGCTGATAGAGCGATTGCAAGCGCAAGGCGTGCCAATCGTGATCTCGCAAAGACCCAATCGACGCCAGCCTTTGTCCATTGATGAGCACATGTGCCGCCGGCCTCATCTCATGGAAAACCTCTTTGGCAAGCTCAAGGAGTTCAAGCGTAGTGACAAGACCGACGCCGGTTTCAAGGAGGTGATCTATCTGGCTTCGGCTGTGATTCAGTTTCGATAATTCTCAACAGGCCATAGGAAAAAACGATGCTCCGCCTTACGAACACTGCACCACATTGGCTTCCCCTGGTTGTCAGCTGCCAGTCAAGTGACTTGGCTATAACTGCGCATTTCGCTGACTCTGCCTGTTTGAAAACAAGTTTCAGGCAGGCTAAAAAGATTGGCAATTTTCACCAGTTCGGATTCAGCTCGAAGAGCCTGCCTCATTGTTCCTGAATGATCTTGGCGGGATGCTTGTATCCATCTTCTTTGGATACTAGGCAACCGACATGCTGGAAGCACATGCTCGCTTCCCAAATCTTGTTTCTATTTAATCTCTCTCAAACCGTTTTCATCCAGTTTGACGTGTCGGATATCCATTTGCGCGAACTTGCTCAGAAACTCTTTGCCCGCCTCCTTCAGTTGCGCCGCCACTTGCGGATTCTTGTTTTTCATGTTTTCCATTTGGGCCATGGTCAAGAACACGCCAGCGCCCACCAGAATGTGATACATGCTTTGTTTTTCCGTCATGGACATTCCGGCGAATTTCGGATCGACAGCCAGCACGATTTTCATCTGACGGGCCAGGGGCTTGAAATACTCCGCTGGCAGCTCCCGGTTGTGGTACGCCGCATAGCAGCCTGCAATCAGCGCGGCGGAAGCTGACCCCATGTCATAAGCATCCACACCAAGCTTTTCCGCCAGAGATTCGAACATTTCAATCATGCGGGTAAATGTTTTGCGAGCCTCGGCCTTCTGCTCATCCTGATAGCCTGCCACAAGCACGTCCATACCTACCATATCCGCTGGCTTGGCAATCGTGGTATCACTAAGTTTCTGATTTGACATTTTCATTTCCCGTTGTGAGTTAAAAATTCATTGCGATATTTCCATTCCGGACGACGTGAAACTCACCCGCTCAGGTGGTACGCCCAGCAGACTTTTCAGTAAATTGTCGCCCATGGCCTTCATTCGCGCCTGCTCCTGTATATTGGGCTTTTTCTGAAGCTCCTGCTGCAAGGCAAACAGCCACATGCCCATGCCTACCAGCGTCTGATAGGTAAACACCTTGTCGCGGACACGCATGGATTTGATCTTCTCGTTTTCCTGCATCACTTTTTCAAGCTGCTGCTCCAGCGGCTTGATATAGGCATCAGGAAACGCCTGCCCCTTATAGGCCGTCCAGGCGCCCGCCAGGGCAACCGCCATACCCGAAGCCAGATTATTGGGTGGAATCCCATAAGCCGAAGCCACCTTCAGATTGAAATCGACAATTAATCTCTGAAACATGTGCGAGCGGTCTATGAAATTCTCGCGCTCATATATGCGCGAAGCCAGCATTTCAGGCGCGCGCGTATCACTCAGGCGCTGGCCGGAAGACATATTACCCACGTCACCCAAATCCAGCGGAGAGCGTTTGGGCGCTGATTCAGATGGTTTTTTATTGCCTTTCTCGTCTTTTTGGGACTGCTGCTGGATAAGACGCCACATCCTGTCGCTTTCAAGCGCGTCTGTCACATAATCATAACTGTATCCCCAGGCTGCATCTCCCCACGCGCCAGCCGCCACAGGCATAGCCAGACATAGCGCCGCCAAACAAATCCGCCATCTGCCAGTCATTGCGACGCATGATGAAAATCCAGCGCAACTCAATCTCATGAAACTCTCCTGAAGAGAAACCATGCAGAGGCTGTTGTTCTGGGAGATGGCTGGCAGCGCTGCGCGCTTTATCGAACCTGGCTCAAGCCGTTTTCATCCAGCTTGATGCTGGCCGCGTCCATATGCGTGAAACGGCTCAAAAATTCCTTGCCTGCCGACTGCAATTGCGCGGTAATTTGCGGATCCGGGTTTTTCATGTTATCCATCTGGGCCATGGTCAAGAACATGCCTGTACCCACCAGAATCTGATACATGCGCTGTTTTTCCTGGACGGATGTCTGCGCAAACTTCGCATCGGCCATGAACACCTGCTGCATCTGCTGGGCCAATGGCTTGAAATACTCGTTGGGCAGCACTTCGTTCTTGTAGGCGGCATAACTGCCCGCAATCAGCGCTGCCGCTGCTGACCCCATGTCATACGCAGGCACTTCCAGCTTTTGCGCCACAGGTTCGAACATGTCAATTATTTTTGCAAAAAGCTTGCGGGCCTCGGCCTTTTGGGCGTCTTGGTAGCCTGCAACCAGCATGTCAATTCCAGCCGTGCCGGTTGGTTTCTCAATGGCCGTGCCCACAGTACCGGACAATGTATTTTGTTTCGGGTCCTCTGTCGTATTCGACAATAATGATCGTAACGTATCGCCTGATATCAATTCATTGACCTTGGCGCCTGAAGTGGACATGCCTTCCATTACCGAAGGGAGCGTCAGTCCATGCGCCCACGGCGCCACCCACAGGCTGGCTGCTGCAAGCAGGATGCAAAATGTTTTGCGCATATCAAATCCTCGTCTGTTGTTGAAGAAAATGAAAAAATGAAACCAATGCAGCCCAGATTTCATCTGAATATAGCCAGAAGATTCACCAGCTTTATTCCGAACTGATCTCACACAATACAGCGTCATCGGGAAAAACATTCTTTGCGGAGCCGCTCAACCCTTGCTACAAATTATCGAACATGGAAGGCGCAGATTAATTTTATGCCACCCACATTGCAGCCAAAACATGACGGTAATCTATGAACTTTTATCTCGCCCACTTTGCCTAATAATTCTCATTCGGCGACTCTTGCCACAATCACTATTTAAATGTTATGCCTTTGGGACCCAGCAACACTTTATCTGGTGGCACATGCAAAACGGTAGACAGCACCTGACCGCCCATTTCTTTCCATTGCGCTTTCATCTCGGGACTCGAGGCTTGCTTCGCGCGCGCCTCCAAGTCCATGGCAAGACATACCATTACCTGATACAGATACCCCTTGTCGGAATAGTCCATCTGCACGACTTTATTGTTCTTCAGCATGGCCGCCTCCATCTGAAGAAAAACAGGCTTCATCCATGCCGCTTCCACCTGCCGGCCAGAATAAACTCGATATCCGCTGGCCACAAGGGCTGCCATGCCCGTAGCCAGATTGTTCATCGGCACGTCCCACAATGCAGGCTGCGTATGATTGAAATCCAGGGCGAGTCGCTTGAAATACCATTTACGTTCACTGTAATCGTCCCCCAGGCCATATTGGCCCGCGAGAAATGCAAAACCTCTTTCCTTGCTAAAGCGCCCGCGCACCTCGCCATAACCCGCCTCCCAATTGCCAGAGGCCAGCGGCGACTCTTTTGGAAGCGGCCTGGACAAATTCGTATCGGTATCAATATTCCGTAATCGCTCCTGCTCCGCCATCATGCGATTGAGTGTGTCCTGCTCCATCAATGCGCTCAGCGTATCCAGGCTAATGCCCCAAGCCTGGGCCGATGATGAACAAATAAGCCACAGCGCCAAAACTGTAATTACGACGCCAAACGTGCGGGCTACGGCTTTTTGCGCACCACGACAACCTTCAGACCGTTTCGCAGAATCCTGTAGGAACATGATAATACGCGGCATATGGCATTCCTCTGAAGCACAATAAGAATCTGGCGCAATCACCTACAGGCTTCACGAAGATAAGATTGTCTAAAATGAGGTTAAATCCTTATCTAAAGACGATGCCTGACGAAGTGAAGCTGACCCGCTCAGGTTCAACGCCTAACACTGCTTGAAATACACTTCTGCCTATAGTTTTTAGCTCCTTCTCATGTGCCGGGTTAGGATTTTTCTGTAACTCAGCCTGCAGCAGCATGAGTAACATGCCCAAACCCACTGATAGCTGATATGAATTCATCTTTTCTGTAGCTTTCCCTTCAAACAATTCCGCTTTCTTTCTCAAAAAGGAAGCCACCTGCAAGAAGGCCGGTTTAACTACATTATCAGGCAAAGGCTTGTTGTAATAGGCCGCATACGCACCGCCAAGCAGCGTTATCAGACCCGTGGCCACATTTTCTTGCGGGACTTGATAAAGACTCTCGACACTTGCGTTGAACTTGTCAATGATCTCCACAAACATCCGTTTGGCCTCAGGGCGGCGCTCTGGAGGAAATAGCTGGGATAGCTGATTGACGCCATCCATATCCGCAATAAATTCTTCTCCTGCGCGAACCAAGCTGCCGGTATACAAGATATCAGTCTTAACATCAGGGGAATCATCTGTTTCGACCTCGCTTAAAGGCCTGAGATTTTTCTTTGCCTGATTCATTGCGCGATTGTAGGCATCTTCGCGGAGCCACTTCTCATTGAAATCAATGATAAAGAAAGCGTGAGCGTTAAGATTGACAAACGTTAAAATAATTAACGTTGCAATAGCGGTTATCTTATTGGTAGACATAGAAGTATGAGAAATAAAAACAGGCGGTAAAACCGCCTGTTTTTATTGATCCTCAAGACATTACTGCTTGCGACCCATAGTGCTCAAGGATTCACCGATACCCTTGATCACGGTGGAGAAGGTTTCAGTAAGAAGCTTATATTCTTGGCTCACACCTTGCATTTCGGTCTGAGCTTTTGTCATGTCAGCAGCGGCTTCCTGCTGTGCCTTTTGGTCTTTCCCCGCACTCTTTTGAGCATCTGCTGCATCACTAATTTTTCCAGAAAGTTCAACCATTTTTGAAGCCTTTTCGCCCAAGACTTCGCCCATAGCTTTCGCAATAGCCATCAACCAGCTACCAGTGGATTTCTTGCCACCTTTGCCGCTGCCGCCTGTCCGGTTGCTGGCTGTATCATCCTTTTGGTTTTCTTCCAGATTTTTACGAACGGCATCAACAATCTTTTGCGCCAAATCATCTATGGACTTTTGGACATCACTACCAGCCGCATCTTTCAGAGCCTTCTCGGCTTCTGGATCGGCTTTTTTCTCAAATTTCTTAACGACTTCGTCGATGACCTTCTTGATAGCCTCTTGCAAGAATTTTGGCAGACCATCCTCCTTGGCCAACTTATCCACAGCCTGCTTACCGCTATTGCCGCTGATTGAATTGATCAGGTTGGCCGTGGCATTGATGACGTTGGCGGGAGAAAAGCCTTCCAGCACTTTGCCAAAGTCAATCTTGTTGCTGCCACCCAAAAAGCCGCCCAGCAATTGACCCAAGCCGCCCAGCAAACCGCTGCCGCCGAGCAGACCGCCCAGCATGCCGCCGCCGCCACCACCAATAACACCAGCAACTACACCTACTGCTGCACCCATTTTTACTCTCCTTCAAGGTTGAGATGACCCGTTAGGGCCGGTTGTGATGATCAAGCGTTTTGGCGCCTGACCTTCCTAGTAACCAAGCATCGCTTTGCTCGCGTTGCCTGTTGGGTGTATTAAACCGGGTTCGCGCGGCTTGCGCCATAGGGATCGTTCCCAGCTGGGAACGATCCCTATGTCATGAGCGCAACATAAAAGGAAACCCCTATGTCTCTTGCTGCCTGATGACCAGCGCCCCTTGTTTGCAGCGCATGCTGGAGCAGATTTGCTTTCTGATGTCCTTCTGGCTGGGGAGAACTACAACACCCGCTGGGCCAAAGCCATGTGGGTCAGGTGCACAACGGATTTGGCTTTCATCTTCAGCATGACGCGGCTGCGGTGCATCTCCACGGTTTTGGTGCTGATGTCCAGCTCGCGCGCGATGACCTTGCTGATCTTGCCTTTGACCACTTCCTGCATGATTTGCGCTTCACGCGGACTCAGGCTGGACAAACGGCTGGCGTATTCGGCACAAGGAGGGGCGGCAGGGCTATCAGACGGCGCACGGTGGCTTTGAAAAGCGCGCTTGAGGGCTTCTTCCAGCGCGGCGCCCTCAAAGGGTTTTTCCAGAAAGGTGATGGCGCCTTTTTCCATGGCCTTCACGGCCAGGGGCACATCTCCGTGGCCCGTCATGTACACCACGGGCAGCGCCGGAGTGGCGCCCGCGCCAGTAATGCCCAGAGCAATCAATTCGTCATGCACTTGCAATCCGCTCATGACTGGCATGCGCACATCCAGCAGCAGGCAAGCCCGTGCAATGGCTGCGTCATCCAGTTGTTTCAACGCTTCTATGGCTTGGCGTGCGTCGCAAAAGTCTTCCACCTGATAACCTGCACCGCTTAGCCACCACTTGGCCGTGGCGCGGAACTGGTCGTTGTCATCCAGCAAATACAGTGTGCGCACCGGATCTGCAGGTTCAGACGATTCAGCAGATGAGGCAGCAGGGGCAAATGTCATGCTCATGCGCAGGGTCCTTGCAATCAAGAAAACGCGGCAAGCCAGCCGCATCAGAGGCTGAGGCAAGTAAAAAGTGTAGTCGCGCTCTATGTTGCATCTATGCCGCAAAAACCGCCCGGCGGCCTATTGCCACTCGCCAAAGGGCGATAGACGTCAAAAAAACGGCTTCCCTCCTGCCGCTGTGCATGGGCCGTGCTTGCGCCAAAGGCCATCGGCACGCGCGATTCGCAGCATTACCTGGAATCTGTTCACAGACAGATGTGGGGCGACTGCCAGTGGCTTCAGCGCCCCAGCAGGCGAAGCAGCCAGTGGCGTGGAGCAGGGGTTAGCGTGAGACAGGCGTTGGCAGTGCAAAGAGTCAGGCGTGCGCCGGGCTGCTGAAGCAACGGGGCGCAGGCAGCGTCTGCCGCTTGCCAGCAGGCTGCTACGTCAGGGCCGGCAGCATATGAAGGCAGGTCTCGCAAGAGGGTGAAGGTTTGCACATCAGCATGGGCTGCCCAAGGGGCGTCGATCGCGCCTGCTCCGCTGATCCACAGAGCATTGACAGGGGGCTGGCCCGCTGCTTCGCGGGCAGTGTTGCTGGGGTGCGTTTGCAGCAGCATCTGGATTTCGCTTTGCAGGCGCATGAGCGCAGCGGGCAGGCGCGGCAGCAGGCTGGGGGTGAGCCGTTGTTGACGCGCGCGCGCCAGCGTGCAGGTGGGCAGACGGCGCAGCGGCTCGCCTTGAGCCAGCCATCTCAGGTAGGGCGGCTGCGGCGTTGGGTCAGCCAGCAGGGTCATGCCCGCTTCAGCCAACAGGGGGGCTACGGCCTCGCGCAGGGCGTGGGCTTGTCCGGACGGCAGCGCCAAGGCGGCAGGGTCGGCCAGCAGAGCATGGTCCATGCCGAGCAGCCATTGGCAAGGAGTGAACCAGGCACAAGGCACGCCAACAGCGCCCGTTTCAAAAGCGGCCCAAGGAATGCAGGCGGGGTCATCTGCGGCATGGGGCAGACCGTGGGCCAAGGCTTGCGCCAGCTCCAGCGGCGTAAGCGGGGCGTCGCCGGCCAGCAGATAGTGGGCCTTCACCTGCATGCGGCGCAGCAACGCGGCCAGCCGTGGCAGGCGGGCGGCCCAGGGGCGCGCCAGGGGCGGCAAGCGCGCACCGCTGGGCAGGGGCGCACTATCGTCCACAGGCAAGGGCAAGATGCTGGCGCGGTGAGCATCGGCAATGATCAGGTGAGGCATGGCAGGCGGCTATGGGCTTCGAAGAGCTTCCAAAAAAAGAGTAACAGTAAATTCAGCACGCACAGCCTATGCCGAAACTTGCGGACGATGAGCGTCCAGAGCATCCGAAGAATGCTGGGGCGCGGCCGCCGGACCTCAAGGGGCTGAAAAAGCGCATCCATCCAACCCTGTTCAGACCTGAATAGGTAATACCCCCCTGGGAACGATCCTAGTGGCGCAAAAGTTCGCAACCGAATAGCATTGGCGTCACGATTTTTTGCAAACTGCTTTTGGCCGCGTCATGAACCCTCTCGCTTCCTCCTTTTTGCCAGCTGCCGGTTTTTCGCCAGTGGCTGGCGGCTGGCCCGCGCCAGCGTCGCAAACCAGCGGCGGCGCCAGCCAAGCCGCTGAGGTGTACGGTTTTCATGGCGAAAGCCCTCAGCTGGCCCGCACGCTGACCGTGCCGCCCGCCAGCGGCGAAACCACCAGCCAGATGCAAGCCCGGTTTCTGGATTGCCTCTTCGTCAAAAACCATCCCTAAGCCACCCGCAGGCAGGCCGAAACAAAGGCGCAGAGGCGCATCGCGCGGTTGCCCAGCCAGGCCCTTGTGCCTTGCGCGTCTGCGCACCGGCATTCAGATTATTTTGAACGCGCTTCTGAAATAAACACGTGGCCCGGGGGACGGCAAACAAAACACGCGCCGGCCTTTACGCCTCCGTCATTTGCCGCTGCCTCATGATGAATTTGCCGTCCTGTCCTATTCAGAACCTTCAAGTCAGCGCGCGCCTGAGAATCAGCGAATTCACCTGGCAAGATGCCGCTGACCTTGCGCGCATGCACCAGAACCCTCGCGTGCGTGAGTTGCTGATGGATGATTTACCGCTGGACACCACAAATGCCGCACAGCGCTTCATCGACGGCATGCAGCGCTTTTACCGGCAGCATGAAGGCACTGGCATCTGGCGTGCAGAGCGCGCCATCGCGCCCGATGCTGAAAGCGTCGCGCAGGCCCGCCAAGCCTATGCCGAGGGCGAAATTCATGAAACCTTGCTGGCCCTGGTTGAAGCGCCCACCTGGCAGTTTTGCGGCTGGTTCAGTCTGGTGCACCTCATGGATGCGCCAGATGCCCTGGAAATAGGCGCGCGCCTCAGCCCTGACGCATGGGGCGCGGCGCTGGCGCTCGACGGCGGCGAATGGCTGCTGAACCAGGCCTTTCAAACCTTGAAGCGGGAGCAGGTCTTTGGCCACTGCTCGCCACGCAACCGGTCGGCCGCGCACTGCCTGCGCGTATTGGGCTTTGAGCGCGTGGGCCTGGCGCCGTACAACGGCCAACAAGCAGAACGCTTCAGCCTCAGCCGCGCGCGCTGGCAGCAATGGGGCACGCTGCCCCGGCGCGAACGCCAGCGCCAAGCCCTTGCCGCCGCCAAGGCCGGCCGCTGAAAACCACATACCCCAAACCGCAAGAGACGGGGGTGGCAGGCGGATAGCAAAAAACGCAAAGCAAGATGCAAGACGCGGCCAGTGAGCAACGGGGTTGAATACGCAAAGATTTTTTGCTCTTTAAACCATAGCATGAGGTCTTGGTGAAATCTGCGGGAAACGGTATTTCAGATCTCTTGAATTCGCTCCTGTTTTCGATGAATGCAGACAGGCGTGCAGGTCGCCAGCAGTGCGGAAAAGCCCATTGGGCGGGCTGCACGGCGGCTGAATACGGCCTCTCGCGTCTGGCCGCCTGCAAAATCATTTTTCTTGCCGCTTTTGCCGCCTCTTTTGCCACATGAAACTCACCATCATCGCCGTCGGCCAGCGCATGCCGGCCTGGGCGCAAGCGGCGTGGGACGACTACGCCAAGCGCTTTCCGCCAGAGCTGAAAGTGCAGCTCAAAGCCATCAAGGCCGAGCCGCGCGCGGGCGGCAAAACGGCGGCGCAACTCATGGCCGCCGAGCGCGTGCGCATTGAGGCGGCGCTGCCCAAGGGCGCGCACCTTGTGGCGCTGGACGAGCGCGGCCAGGCGCTGCGCACGCAGGCGCTGGCCGCGCGCCTGAAGCACTGGCAGCAGGCGCAGGGCATGAATGCCAGCGTGGCCTTGCTCATTGGCGGGCCGGACGGGCTGGATGCCGCGCTGCGCGAGGCCGCCCACGAGCGCCTGCGCCTGTCGGACTTGACGCTGCCGCACGCCCTGGCGCGCGTGCTGCTGATCGAGCAGCTTTACCGCGCCTGGTCGGTGAACGCGGGGCACCCCTATCACCGCGAGTGAGCGCGTGGAGGCTGCCAACGAAATGCAGTAGCCTGCCCGCCATGATTTACCTGGCCTCACAAAGTCCGCGCCGCCGCCAGTTGCTGGAGCAAATCGGCGTGCATCACGAATTGCTGCTGCCCGAAGCGGGCGAAGACGCCGAAGCGCTGGAAGCCGTGCTGCCCGGCGAGCCGCCCGATCGCTACGTGCAGCGCGTGACGGGGCTGAAGCTGCAAGCGGCCGTGCAGCGCCTGCAAGCGCGCGGCCTGCCGCCCGCGCCCGTGCTTTGCGCCGACACCACGGTGGCGCTGGACGGCGACATCCTGGGCAAGCCCGCAGACGATGACGAAGCCGCCCGCATGCTGGCGCGTCTGTCGGGCCGCACACATGAAGTGCTCACGGCCATCCGCCTGTGGCCGCTGGCGGGGCAGCCGCTGGCGGCCTTGAGTCGCTCGCAGGTGCGCCTGGCTTGTTTGAGCGCCAGCCGCATTGCCGCTTATGTGGCCAGCGGCGAGCCGCGCGGCAAGGCCGGCGCCTACGGCGTGCAAGGGCGGGCGGCGGCGTTCATCGAGCACATCAGCGGCAGCTACAGCGGCATCATGGGCCTGCCGCTGTTCGAGACGGCGCAGCTGCTGGAGGCGGCGGGCGTGATGTGCAGGGCTTGATGGCAGCCAGCGCGTAGTTTCAAGGGCTTTCCAACAGGCCCTAACGCCACGGAGCGCAGGGACGCCGCAGCGTGGCCCAGTGGGTTTGAGGGCCTTTATTAGCTCTTGATTCGATAGCATGATGTCCTAGTCGAAACTGCGCTGAAAGTCATTGAGACCCCTTTATATTTGCTCTTGTTTTTGATGTGTCTGGCCCGTGTGGAACCGGCCATCGGCGGCCCGTCTGAACAAGCCGCCGCAAGCGCCGCTTCAGCGATGCGTCGGCGCCAGCGAAGGCGCTGGCAGTGGCCAGAAGCCCCCGAATGCGCCCGTTGTTCAAGAGCACAAGCGCACAATGCCCGCCGCACGCCACCGGTCGCGCGCGTCTGCCTCCTTTTTTTTCCGTCTTCTTCCTTCACCGCTCGAAAGGCACGGCCATGCCCTCCATCCGCACCGCTTTCAATCACGCCTGCGGGCGCGTTCTGCCTGTGGGCGACGCGCAGATCTACGTGGAAGAGGCAGGCCAGCCAGACGGCCCGCCTTTGCTCTGCCTGCATGGCGGCCTGGGTGACATGCGCGATCTCAACCCCGTGCTGCCCGCGCTGGCGCAGCGCTTGCGCCTCATTGGCATGGACTTTCGCGGGCATGGCCGCTCCACGCTGGGCGGCCAGGCGCTCACGTATGCCCTGTATCAGTCGGACGTGATCGCCGTCATGCGGCAATTGGGCATTGCAGCGGCGCGCGTGCTGGGCTTTAGCGACGGCGGCATTGCGGGTTACCGGCTGGCGGCTGAAAACGGCCCGTTCCAAGTGCTGCAACTGGCCGCCATCGGCGCGCAATGGCGGCTGGCGGCGGATGACCCCGCGCTGCCCATGCTGCAAGGGCTGACGCAAGACGACTGGGCGGGCCTGTTCCCCAACGCCTTGCCTGACTACCAGGCTTGCAATCCGCAGCCTGATTTCGCCCGCCTGCTGCAAGCCGTCAAAACCTTGTGGACCAACGCGCAGCCCGGCAACTACCCCGGCGAAGCCGTGCGCGCCATCACGGCGCCCACCTTGCTGATACGGGGCGACGCAGACGAGCTGTGCAGCCTGCAAGAGCTGGCCGCCTTGCAGCAGCGCATTGCTGGCAGCGCCTTGCTCAATGCGCCTTTTGCCGGGCACGATGCCCAGCGCGACGCGCCCGCTCTCCTTGCGCCCGCGCTGGCCGCTTTTTTCGGCTGACGCTGCATCGCTGGCCTGGCCCGGCCGGGAGATTGCCGAAAATCGCCCGTTCGCCCCAGGCGCGCCCCAGTCGCGCATTTCGCACCTCTTCGATTCCAGACACTTTCGCCATGAACCTCTGCGGCTTTCCCATCGGCCTTGACCGGCCCCTGTTTCTCATCGCCGGCCCCTGCGTGGTCGAATCCGAACAATTGCAAATCGACGTGGCCGGGCAGCTCAAGGAAATCACTTCGGCGCTGGGCATGCCCTTCATCTTCAAAAGCAGCTACGACAAGGCCAACCGCTCCAGCGGCAGCAGTTTTCGCGGTCCCGGCATGGAAAAGGGGCTGCACATCCTGGCCAAAGTCAAAAAAGAGGTGGGCGTGCCCGTGCTGACCGACGTGCACACCGAAGCCGAAATCCCCGCCGCCGCCGCCGTGGTCGATGTGCTGCAAACCCCGGCTTTTTTGTGCCGCCAGACCGACTTCATCCGCGCCGTGGCGCAAAGCGGCAAGCCGGTGAACATCAAAAAGGGGCAGTTTCTGGCCCCGCACGACATGAAAAACGTCATCGGCAAAGCCCGCGCCGCCGCGCGCGAGGCGGGCCTGCCCGAAGACCGCTTCATGGCCTGCGAGCGCGGCGCCTGCTTTGGCTACAACAACCTGGTTTCCGACATGCGCAGCCTGGCCATCATGCGCGAGACGGGCGCGCCCGTGGTGTTTGACGCCACGCACAGCGTGCAGCTGCCCGGCGGCCTAGGCGCCAGCAGCGGCGGCCAGCGCGAGATGGTGCCCGTGCTGGCCCGCGCGGCCGTGGCCGTGGGCGTGGCCGGCGTTTTCATGGAAACCCACCCCGACCCGCAAAACGCTCTTTCTGACGGCCCCAACGCCGTGCCGCTCAAGCACATGCGGGCGCTGCTGGAAACCTTGATGGCGCTGGACGCCGTGACCAAGAAAAACGGCTTTCTGGAAAACAGCTTTTCGGCCTGAGCGTCCGCCCCCCCTGTCTGACTCAAGGAGATCTTTTCCCATGCCCTTTGGCTACATCATCGCCAACGTTCACACCACCCGTCCCGAGCAAATGGCCGAATACCGGCGCTGGAGCACTGAAGCCGTGGCCGCGCATGGCGGCGAATTCATCGCGCGCGGCGGCCAGCAGCAGGTGCTGGAAGGCGCAGCGCACGAGCGCACGGTGATCATCCGCTTTCCCAGCTACGCGGCGGCGCGCGCCTTTTACGACAGCGCCGAATACCGCAAGGCGCGCCAGGCGCGCGAAGGCGCGGGCGTGTTCAACATGATCTGCGTCGAGGGCCTGTAGAGATAAGGCGGGCAGCCCGCCCGTTTGTCGCCCCTGTTTTTTTGCTCCTGTTTCAATAGTTGCAGCGCCCGCCCAATGGGCGCTGAAGCCGTTTTCAGACCCTTTCATCCGCTCCCGTTTCAGGAGCAATCCTTCCACATTCATTCCCAACCATTTGCGAAAAGGAGAAACCTCATGAGCGCCATCGTCGATATCGTGGGCCGCGAAATTCTGGACAGCCGGGGCAACCCCACCGTTGAATGCGACGTGCTGCTGGAAAGCGGCGTGATGGGGCGCGCCGCCGTGCCCAGCGGCGCATCCACCGGCAGCCGCGAAGCCATCGAGCTGCGCGACGGCGACAAAAAACGCTACGGCGGCAAAGGCGTGCTGCGCGCCGTGGAGCACGTGAACACCGAAATCACCGAAGCCGTGATGGGGCTGGACGCCAGCGAGCAAGCCTTTCTGGACAAAACCCTGATCGAGCTGGACGGCACCGACAACAAAAACCGCCTGGGCGCCAATGCCACGCTGGCCGTGAGCATGGCCGTGGCGCGCGCCGCCGCCGAAGAAAGCGGCCTGCCGCTGTACCGCTACTTTGGCGGCATGAACGGCTGCCAGCTGCCGGTGCCCATGATGAATGTCATCAACGGCGGCGCGCACGCCAACAACAGCCTGGACTTGCAGGAATTCATGATCATCCCCGTGGGCGCGCCGTCTTTCCGCGAGGCGCTGCGCCAGGGCGCGGAAGTGTTTCACGCGCTCAAGAAAATCATCAACGACAAAGGCATGCCCACCGCCGTGGGCGACGAAGGCGGCTTTGCCCCCAACGTGCCCAGCCACGAAGCGGCCATTGAACTCATCTTGCAAGCCATCGACCAGGCGGGCTACACGGCCGGGCAAGACATCGTGCTGGGCCTGGACTGCGCCGCCAGCGAGTTCTACAAAGACGGCCAATACGTGCTGGCCGGCGAAGGCGGCCTTCAGCTCACCGCCAGCGCCTGGGCCGACATGCTGGCCGCCTGGGCCGACAAATACCCCATCATCAGCATCGAAGACGGCATGGCCGAAGGCGACTGGGACGGCTGGAAACTGCTCACCGAACGGCTGGGCAAAAAAGTGCAGCTGGTGGGCGACGACCTGTTCGTGACCAACACGAAGATTCTGAAAGAAGGCATCGAGCGCGGCATTGCCAACTCCATCCTCATCAAAATCAACCAGATCGGCACGCTGACTGAAACCTTCCAGGCCATTGAAATGGCCAAGCGCGCGGGCTACACCGCCGTCATCAGCCACCGCAGCGGCGAAACGGAAGACAGCACCATTGCCGACATTGCCGTGGGCGCCAACGCCGGGCAAATCAAAACCGGCTCGCTCTCGCGCTCTGACCGCATGGCCAAATACAACCAGCTGCTGCGCATCGAAGAAGACCTGGGCGAAACGGCGGTGTACCCGGGCCGCGACGCCTTCTACAACCTGCGCTGACGCGCCGCCGCACGGGCCGGAAGAAGGCGCGGCGGCGTTCCAGAAACGATAGCATCCGCCCTTCTCCGCCCCCGCCCTTGCTGAACGCGCCCTGCCAGGCCTGCCATGACCCAACGCATCGTCGTCGCCATTCTTCTGCTGCTGCTCGCTGCGCTGCACGTGCAACTGCAAACCGGCCGTGGCAGCCTGCCTGAAGTAGCCGAACTGCGCCAACGCCTGCGCGAGCAAAAAGCCGCCAACGCGCAGGCCCAGCTGCAAATTGACCAGCTCGCTTCCGAAGTGGCCGACCTGCGCGACGGCCTGGATACCGTGGAAGAAAAGGCGCGCCACGATCTGAGCATGGTCAAGCCCAACGAAATCTTCGTGCAGTACGAAAAGCCCTGAAGAGGCTGCCCCAAAAGTTATTTCAGGAGCCTGACCGCGCCGAATGCAGGCGATCTTCGCGAATGCTTCGGCTGAAGAGGGCAGTGACTTCGTCGTCTTTGGAGCGCCTGCGAGATTGACTCAACCAGGCAAAAGTCCTCTCCACAACCCAGCGCTTGGGCAGCGCCTCAAAACCGTGGCCCTCTCTTTTGCTCATTTCAGCAAAGTGCTTGGCCGGGCGGCGTCAATAGCCTCAAAAAGAGGAGCGAATCCAGAGGGGTGAAAATGCCGTGTGCCGCAATCTGTTCTAGGACCTCATGCTATGAATAGAGGAGCGAAATAAAGGGCGGAATACCTGCGCGGAGCGCTGGCGTGAAATGTCCGGGCGGGATGCCGGGGCCGCGCCTTCAGCCTTCCGTCAGCCTTCCGTGCGTGAGCGTGAGGCGGCGTGAGCAGCGCGCGGCCAGTTGCTGGTCGTGCGTGACGAGCACGAAGGCCGTGCCTTGCTGGGCCGCCAGGTCGAACATGAGGGCGAAGACGGCATCGGCCGTGGCGCGGTCGAGGTTGCCTGTGGGTTCGTCGGCCAGCACGCAGGCAGGCTGGGTGACCAGGGCACGGGCGATGGCCACGCGCTGGCGTTCGCCGCCCGAGAGTTCGGCGGGGCGGTGGTGCAGGCGTTCGGCCAGGCCCACGCGCGCGAGCATTTGCGCGGCCTGCCCGTTGGCGGCGCTGGCGGGCAGGCGGCGCATGGTCAGGGGCATGGCCACGTTTTCCAGCGCGCTGAATTCGGGCAGCAGGTGGTGGAACTGGTAAACAAAGCCCAGGTGCCGGTTGCGCAGCAGGCCCTGCCGGGCGGGCGTGAGGGCGGCGAAGTCTTGCCCCATCAGGCGCACGCTGCCGCTGCTGGGTGCGTCCAGCCCGCCGAGCAGGTGCAAAAGGGTGCTTTTGCCGGAGCCTGACTGGCCGACGATGGCCAGCGTCTGGCCCGCGCGCACGGTCAGGTCTATGCCGTGCAGCACGGCAACGTCGATTTGCCCTTCGGCAAAGCGCTTGGTCAGGCCGCTGGCCTGCAAGACGGCTTGTTGCTCATTCATAGCGCAGGGCCTCCGCCGGATTGACGCGGCTGGCGCGCCAGCTGGGGTAGAGCGTGGCGGCAAAGGCCAGCAGCAGCGAGACGATGCTGATGGGGATGATGTCGCCCGCCTGCGGATCGCTGGGCATTTGCGAGATCAGGTAGATGTCTTTGGGCAGAAAGCTGGTGTTCAGCATCTTTTCCAGCGCGGGCACGATGACGTCGATGTTGAAGGCCACCGCCAGCCCCAGCGCCAGCCCGGCCAGGGTGCCGATCACGCCCGCCACCGCCCCTTGCACGATGAAGATGCCCATGATGCTGCGCGGGCTGGCGCCCAGCGTGCGCAAGATGGCGATGTCGGCGCGTTTGTCCTGCACGGTCATGACCAGCGTGCTCACCAGGTTGAAGGCGGCCACGGCCACGATGAGGGTGAGGATGATGGCCATCATGCGTTTTTCGATTTGCACGGCGGCGTACCAGGTGCGGTTCTGGCGCGGCCAGTCCAGCAGCAAGAGGCGGCCCGTGAGCGTGCCGGCCAGCTCCTGCGTCACTTGCGGGGCCTGGCGCATGTCGTGCAGGCGCACGCGCACGCCGGTCGGCCCTTCCTGGCGGAAGATGCGGCGCGCGTCGTCCAGGTGAATCAGCGCCAGCGTCGAGTCGTATTCATAGTGGCCGGAGCTGAAGGTGCCCGCCACCGTCATTTGCTTCATGCGCGGGGCCACGCCCACGGGCGTGACTTGTCCGCCGGGGGCCAGCAGCGTCAGCGCGTCGCCCTCGGCCACGCCCAGCGCGCGCGCCAGATCGCGCCCCAGGATGATGCGGAACTGCCCCGGCTCCAGCCGCGCCAGCACGCCATCGGCCTTCAGCTTCGCGGCCACTTCCGTCACCTGCGTTTCTTCGGCGGGGTCGATGCCACGGATGGCCGCGCCCTTCATCGCGTCGCCGCGCGCCAGCAGCCCCTGCTCGCCAATGAAGGGGGCTGCGCCGGCCACTTGCGGGTTTTGCCGCACCTCGGCCAGCGTCAGCGCCGGATCGGGCAGCGCCTGGCCGTCGGGCGTGAAGATTTCAATGTGCGGAATCACGCTCAGCATGCGCCCCAGCACGTCTTTCTGAAAGCCGTTCATTACCGACAGCACGATGATGAGCGCCGCCACGCCCAGCGCAATGCCCAGCATCGAAGCCGCCGAGATGAACGAGATGAAGCCGTTGCGCCGCGAAGCCCGCCCGGCCCGCGTGTAGCGCCAGCCCAGCCGCCATTCATACGGCAGGCGTTCGAGCAAGTTCATGGGCTTGATTCCTTGTGATGCAAAAGCGCCGGATTGTGGCGGAAGGCCGGGCATGGGCGGGCGGCCCCGTTCCCGTAGCATCCGCCGCTTGCCGCCTGCCGCCTGCCGCCTGCCGCCTGTGCCCGTGACCGTGACCGCCATGCCCTCCGCTTCTTCCTCCATGCGCCCGCTGCGGCGCGTTGCCATTGTTGGCGCGGGCTGGGCCGGGCTGGCGGCGGCGGTGCGGGCGGCGCGGCCAGCAACGCCAAATCGGCTTCGGCGGCGCGGATTTCGCGCTGTTTCAGCCATTCGGGAACGGCATACAGGACGGCAACAGCGGCCAGTATCAGGACGGCGGTTGTACCAATCAGGTATTTCAACAGGCGTTTCATTCGGTTTCCTTGTGAAAAGTCGGTTTGTAACCGTTCAGGCCGTCTGAAACGGCGTGTTCGGCCAATATTTCGCGCAATGCGTCCAAACCTTCGCCCGTTTTAACCGAAATATTGGCCGCCACCGCCCTGCCCTGTACGTCGCGCAGGACGCCGAAACGGCGTTCTTCGGGCGGCAGCAGGTCGGTTTTGTTGTACAGCACGATTTGCGGTACGCCGCCCGCGCCGATTTCGCGCAATACTTCGTTCACATCGTCTATCTGCCGTTCGTGTTCGGGATGGGCGGCATCGACGACGTGCAACAGTACATCGGCCAATGCGGTTTCTTCCAGCGTGGCGGAGAAGGCGGCCACCAGGCCGTGCGGCAGGTCGCGCACGAAGCCCACCGTGTCGGTGAGTATGATGCTGGCGGACGGGTTGAGATACAGGCGGCGGGCGGTGGTGTCGAGCGTGGCGAAGAGCTGGTCTTTGGCCAGCACGTCGGCTTTGGTGAGGCGGTTGAACAGGCTGGATTTGCCGGTATTGGTGTAGCCGACCAGCGCGAAGGTGGGCAGGCTGCCGTGTTCGCGCGCCTTGCGGCGGGTGGCGCGTTGGCGGCGGACGGCTTCGAGCCGTTTTTTCAGGGCGGTGATTTTTTGTGCGATCAGGCGGCGGTCGGTTTCGAGCTGGGTTTCGCCCGGCCCTTTCAGGCCGATGCCGCCTTTTTGGCTTTGCAGGTGGCCGTAGCCGCGCACGAGGCGGCCGGAAAGGTGGGTCAGCTGCGCCAGTTCGACCTGCAATCGCCCTTCCTGGCTTTGCGCCCTTTGGGCAAAAATGGCCAATATCAGGCCGACGCGGTCGAGCACGCGGCATTGCAGGGCTTTTTCGAGATTGCGCTCCTGGGTGGGGGTCAGTTCGTGGTTGAACACGGCCAAGTCGATTTGTTGTTCGCTCACGGCCTGCGCCAGTTCTTCGGCCTTGCCGGTGCCGACAAACAGGGCGGGATGGGCACGGTCGCGTTTGGCGGTTTGACGGCAGACGAGTTCGCCCCCGGTGGCGCGGACGAGTTCTTCCGCTTCGGCCATTGCGGCGGCAAAGGCGCGTTCGCGGGTTTCGTTCGCGCCGGTGTAGTCGGCATCGAGCATCAGGCCGACCAGCATGATGCGTTCGGGTTTGCTCAGGAATTTGTCGGGCTGTTTGGACACTGGCTTTCCTCG